>JGI12109J20283_10040886_pt1 | contig 69684 bp, 52 predicted proteins | sample ElkSlonscriptome_12_FD_20283 | JGI IMG/M metagenome (IMG submission 20283) | reverse complement strand
CAAATATCTGATATAACCGGGGGAGAATCTTTTAAAATAAAGCCCTTCCTTATTGACTACCTCAAAAACTTCTTTGTAAAGAATATAATGAAAATTATATACACTCATGATGAAAGTTCCTCCTGGTTTTAGGACACGATGAGTTTCCGAAAAAACGTGTAATGCATCTTCCAAGTACATGTGTTGTACTACCTGGCAAGAGGAAGCAATATCGAAAACATTGTTTCCAAACGGGAATGCAGTTGTGGCATCTAATTCTATGATTTCGATGTTTTCCAAGTTTTTTTCTTGTAATATTTTTAAGCTGGAATTAGAAAAATCAAAAGCAACTCCCGAACAAACAAAAGGAGCTATTACTTCTGTGATTCTTCCTGTTCCACTACCTATCTCTAAAATTCTGTCTGCTTGTGTACTCCGAGCATGCTCTCGAAATAAGTTCTTCTCGCGCAGATCAAAAAGTATACCCTTAGATGCTTTGTACCAATGTTCGTAATCTCTAGCACTCGAGTCTCGTAGTTTCTTCTCTTGATTTTTTGTTGTTTTTTTCATGGTTCTCCTCTTTGCTTAACATGTTGTAGATGGCAAGAAAGCTTCTGCGGTTACCTGGTAACTGCACTGTTAGTCCATATTTTTAACGTCTATGATTTCGTCATAAACTTCTTGTGTCATTTTGGTTGTTGTCTCAAGGCTGTAGCGCTTTATTTCCTGATGCGCATTCTGAATTATGCTGCTGCGCAATTCTTCATTACTAAGAAGATGTTCCAGGTGATGAACTATCGTCTGTACATCACCTACATCAGCAAGCAAGCCATCAATACCATCGGTAATGATGGTGCCAGGTCCACCACTACGTGTCGCAATAACAGGACATCCGGCAGCCATTGCTTCAAGTATAGCAATTCCAAATGACTCTGTACGTGAGGTGAGTAAAAAAACATCTGACTGCTGCAATAATGCCTGAACATCTTTGCGATAACCGAGAAAAAAGACATTATCTAATTTGTGTTTGTCTACATAGGTGCGCAATTTGCTTTCTTCTGATCCTGATCCGACGACTAGGAAAACAATATTTTTCAGGCTTGCTTGACGACATTGTCTGGCAACTTCTAAGTACGTTTCCCAATCTTTAGGGGGTTCTAGTCGCCCAATCATAGTAGCAATGCTCGTTTTATCCGATAGACCTAACTCAGTACGAATAGCAGTACTGTTGTTAGTGCTACAAGACAATTTGTGTCCCACTATATCCACACCATTTGGCACAATGACCATGGTATCGCGATTGATTCCATACATTTGAGTATAGATATTGTGAACTTGATGAGTTAACAAAATAATTCGATCTGCCTGATGCAAGGCGTAGTGATAACTCCAGCGATAAAGAAACCGACTAAGCGTATGGGAGAAGTACAAACTTAATACTTTCTGCGTTACGCCCGTATGCTCATGAAGAATAGCTCGACTGCCAGTTCGTCTGGCAGCAATAGTTCCAAGGATACTCGATTTCATTAAATGGGTATGTACTATGTCATAATGTCTAGAGCGCATCAGTTTGATAAGTCGGAAAAGTGGTGCAATAGACCAACGACTATTCCGATTTCCTAATACATGAACAGGTATTCCCAGTGCTTTGTATGCGTCTGAGAATTGGCCGGAAACACCGAGCACAGCTACTTCGAAGGAGTAGTGATTCTGGAGGTATTTCAAGATATTGAGAACAACTACTTGAGCCCCTCCGCTCTCAGTCTGGTCAATAACTTGTAGGATCCGATATTTTTCAGGTGACACTAAAAAACCTATTCCGGATCAATGCCCAGTTCCCGCAACCGGGCTGCCAGACGTTCGGCGCGCTGGTATTCCTGCTCGGCGCGTTGGTGTTCCTGCTCGGCACGCTGGCGCTCTTGCTCAATGCGCTGGCGCTCCTGTACCAGCAATTCGGCTCCAGTCGGAATGACTGCACTCTCGCTGTCACACCAGCGTACCCAGACCGCCGAGTGTTCCTCGTATTGCCCCTGCCAGAGGGTCACGCCCAGTCCCACATCGGGCAACCATGGCTGCTCCAACTCGACGTAGGTGCGTCCGCGCAGTTCGTACACCCGTAACACGCCCTGGTGCAGATTCTCCATCGGATCAAACACGACATAATAGCTCACCCCCAGGCGCGCATACAGCGTTGGCTTGCGGCTGGCTTCCCTGCCCACGCTATTGGAGACAATCTCCACTGCCACATCCGGGGGTTTGCCCAGTCGCCAGATGTAGTAGGAACGATTCTCGCGCGGCCAGAGGTCTTCAGGCAACTGGACATCAAGGCTCAGCAGGACATCGGGGACCACCGCCGGCTGGCTCTCGATATAGAACAGCCCCACATTGGCCGCTGCCAGGATCGGGCGTCCCAACACGGTTCGCAGACCCGCGCTGTATACCGGCTCGACCAGCAGGCGTTGCTGCTTCTCCGAGAAAAAGTTGTCCAAAGGCGCATCATCCTCAGTAACAAACCGGCTATAATCCGGCAATACATCTGGTGGTGGCGGCTGGTTCGGGTCTACATCAGCGATAAACGAAGTCTCTGTTGACATAATTTACTCTCTACTGTCGATCAGGGCCTGGCAGCGCAACCCTCCGGTCACGATCATCCTGACTCGGCGAATGTCCCGAGTTGGTTAATTCTACCATGTTCCTGTGGCTTACGTTGGCAGACACCGCTGAATGGGTAGTCGTATGCAACAGCATCTGATCAAACAGCGCCAGATACTGCTCAGCCGCCGTATCCCAGGTAAAGCGCATAGCCCGCTCCCGGGAAGCCGCACCCATTCGCCGCACGCGATCCCGGTCGGTTGCCAGGCATTGCAGATGCGCAGTCAGGGTATCGACATCGGCCCAGTCAAAGGTCAGGCCATTGACACCCGCTTCAACCAGATCATCGGTGCCACCGGTGCGCGTAACCACTACGGGTAGTCCGGCAGCCATCGCCTCAAGCGTTGCAACGCTCATGCCCTCATTGAAAGACGGGAGTACAAAGATATGTGCCGCTGCATAGCGTGCGGCAATCTCCTCACGCGGCACATATCCACTAAAACGCACGCGGTCGGCAATGCCTAGAGCATGGACCTGTTTTTCATTTGCGACCTGGGCATCGCCCGTACCCACCAGTTCCAACTGCACCTCCAGCCCCATGTCGGCCAGCCGTTTCACGGCTGTGATGAGATGATGCTGACCTTTGCGCTCAATCAGACGGGCTACGCAGATCAGGCGCAGCGGACCAGTGTCGGGAATAGTTGCGCCCGACTGGAAGGCCGCCAGATCCACGCCATTGGGTATAAGTGCAATATGTCGGACCTGTCGATCCACTGCCTGGATCATATCGGCTTCATCCCGACACTTGGCTACAACCGTTTCGGCGGCGTGCCAGGTATGCCGGATGACCGGCGTGAGCAGCGGGTAGAGCAGACCATAACGCTGTTCAAAGCCGGGAATATCCGGTCCGCATACCCGCAACAGATAGCGCAGACCTGTCAGTTTGCGTAAGGCCAGGGCTACGGCTCCGGCCGGTACCGCGCTAAACGCAAAGCAGAAATCATAGAGATGCGCCCGATGCAGCCTGAGTGCGGTCGGTAGTGCGCGTGCCGCATATGTCAGCAACTCGCGGTTTGACGAGTGGTGAATATTGCGGTTGTTAACCGGCACCTTCACGATGCGAATATGCTCAGAGAACTGCTCTGTTTCCGCCCGCCGGCCCAGGGCCGATGTCACCAGATCAATCGTCAGGTCCGGCATACCGGCAAACCGTTGCAGCAATGCCCGATTTACTGTCCCGGTACCGCCACCGAGCGGCGGAAACTCATTGTTGAGCATCAGGATTCGCACGACGTCGATCTTTCTATGACCCGCCGTACCACATACAGCGGACGACGCTTGACCTCTTCAAAAATCCGGCCCACATACTCCCCAATCACACCAATAGTAACTAACTGGATGCCCGCCAGAAAGAAGATCGAGACCACAATAGTAGCAAAGCCGGGTGGACTAAGACCGACAGTTAGTTTCTGGACTGCATAGATAATTGCTATCAGAATGGATATCAGCGAGACACTGAACCCCAGCATGGTAATGACCCGCAGCGGCAGATAGCTGAAGGAGACCAGTCCATCGAGCGCCAGGTAGATCAGGCGGCTGAAGGTGTATTTGGGCTTCCCGGCATAGCGGGCGTGGCGCTCATAGGCCAGACCAGTCTGCTTTAGTCCAATCCAGCTTCGAATGCCGCGCACAAAGCGGTTCCGTTCCGGCATGCCCGCCAGCAGGTCCACCATGCGCCGATTCATAATGCAGAAGTCACCGGCATCCAGCGGAATCTCAATATTAGCGACGCGTTGCAAAATGCGGTAGAACGCGGCATAGGCAGTGCGCATCAACCGGCTTTCTTTGCGTTGCTCACGGATAGCATAGACCACATCGTAGCCTTCCTGCAGCTTCGCTAGAAATAGCGGTAACACCTCCGGTGGGTCTTGCAGGTCGGCATCCATCACCGCAACCGCATCGCCGCGCGCATGATCCAGGCCGGCACTGATGGCGACCTGGTGCCCAAAATTGCGCGCCAGTTCGACCACTACGATATGCGTATCTTCCGCAGCCAGACCCCGCAACTGCTCCAGGCTGGTATCCCGGCTGCCGTCATCGACAAAGACGACTTCGTAGTCCATGCCGGTCTGTTTCAGTACCGCCGTCAGGCGTTGGTAAAGCGCACGCAGGTTATCTTCCTCGTTGTAGACTGGAATGACCACCGAGATGTCCGGGCGGGTCAGCGGCATCTGCAGCGCGTGGACAAACCCGGCGGGCGAATGCACCTGCGCCTGGTTGCGTGCCGGTAGATCCGAGGCGGATGTCAGGAAGTGGGCCAGCGACTGGCAGAACTGCAGCGCGGCGTCGGGATCATTCGTCGGAATCCCGGTGAAGACGCGCATATCTGCTGTGGGAACCTTGTCCTCGATCACACCGGTTGGATGGGTGCCATTCTGTTGGGTTGGATTCTGAGCCTGGTCGGGCATCTCAGTGTTCTTCCACCTGGTCATAGTCTGAACCTGCTGGTCTTAATTTCGTTACGGGATAGGCACAAGGTAACAGAAGCGTGTATGACAGATGTATTGTTCTCTGCGCGCTATGCTTGTGCCTGATTGTACATGTGGCGATGATGTAGTACTGGGATGCCTGGAACTATTATAGAGGAACAGCGTATCAAGGGCTATAGCACTATTGTCCTGGCATGCACTGGGCAAATGGCTCAGGGTGACAGGGACTGCTCCGGCAGGTGTGGTTGTGAAAGTAAGTTGGTCTTCATAATAACGAGTCGGTCAGTTTCGGGTACTTCGAGAGCGCTGTATCCAGCAGCAGTCGGATTGTCAAGAAATGCATGCCACTCAGGATCATGAGCATAGCGGATGTCGGAGCGTAATTGTGAACTAACAATGATCATATCAATGTCATGCTGATCAACAAAGGAGTTAAACCCAATGTCTTTACTGGCATGTGAAATACGCTGGAAATGATCGCCGAGATAAATGTAGTATCCCCCCTCAGCCTCCAGGAGATTAACATGTGTGTTGATCTGGAGAGCGCCTATAAACTGGATAGTTTGTACGGTTTCAAGCCGTGCCGATGAACTATGAGTGGGATACCAGTCGGTGGCTATGTTCGGTGTGATAATAATAAGCAACCCACCCAGAAGCACAGGATACCACCGCCTGTGCCAGGGAGATGTCTGCACTGAGTATGATGCTGGACCTGTCAGGAGCAACACGCCGGCAACGGTAATCAACACTCCTGGTATGAGGAGATAGTGGTTACGGGGGTAAATCAGCACAGCAGACATTACTCCGGGAGTGATAAAGAGCATTAAATAAACCAGGAGCAGGCGATTCTGCCGGAGGTGGCTGAAGAAACACTGTCGCCAGCCAGAGCGTGACCAGACAAGCAGACTAACCAGACCAATCAGAATGAAGAACCCTTCAAGGTGTGTAGTCCAGGAATGCCGGGCAGGGAGCAGAATGTTGTAATGAACAAAAAATAGCTGAAACAGTGTATGTGGACTCTGTATGACATTGGTGAAAATATGACGGGCAAAGGCAGCCGGATTGTTATGCACGGCTGCTGAGACCCTATCAACTTTGCCAAAACTACTGACGATAGCCTGATCATAGTCGATCCAGGGGTCAATATCGGGATCATTCCAGGTGTTCCAGTTGATAGCAAAGTGTTGTGCAAAGGCTTCGAAACTGCGGTTATTGTGGGTATCGAGTAGAGCCAGGTTAAAAAGAGCAATCAGCGCAAAGCAGGCCAGCAGTCCGAATGTGGCTGTGACAAATTCATCAAATGGCTGCAACTGCCGGCGATTTCGCCATAGAAGGAAAAAATAGACACCAGTTAATAGCACAAAGGTCAAGAAAAACTCTGGGCGTACATAGGAGCAGAGCAGGGCAGCAACTGCCATAAATAGTGTTGAGCGTGTTGGCGACAGAAGTTTGCGCCCAAAGAGTAGAAAAGCCAGAATGATACAGAGAGCGAAATGGGATGGTTTGGGCCATGTAGATACATTTCCCATAGCGATGAGAAATAGCCAGGCGATTGGTAAAGCTATCCATAGTGAGCGTGTATAGGCACGCAAGACAAGATAAAGTAATACAGATGGTAAAATTGTCAGAACCCGATAGTTTAGATAGTAAAGTGAAACATTGTCAGCGGCAAAGAAAGAGAGGAAATAATACCAGATGCCATAGAGAGGTGCCCAGGCAGGTGGCATCAAGCCTTTCTCGGCAAGATTAACACCAGCATATAGATACCCACTCTCATCATAGAGGGCAATATCCAAAACATGTTCAAGACCATGTGTAAGCTTTAGACCAGCCAGGATTATTAGAAGGATCAAGATTATATCAATCAATACCTGGTTTAGCCTATTTTTTGACCATTGTAACATTACTGTATATACTCAACTATAGCAATCCTAAATTGGTTGTAAACTGGTACTTAGAAATTCGCTTCCAACTGCCTGATGAATGTCGAAAAACAGTCCGGATATACCTCACGGGAGTCCCGGCTTTAGCCGGTGGGATGCCTGCCGGGACCGCGACATACTGCCGGAAAAGCCTGATCCGGCTGAAGCCGGGACTCCGATCCGGTGGATGTCCGGATTAAAATTCCAGAAAGTTCATAAGGCGGCCCTACGACAAATGTAGGATTGCTATACTGGTTTAGTTTCTGACACTTGGTGAATTATGGCCACGGTGTTATGCTATAGTCTATAGTACTACAACGAGAGTTTATTAAAATCATGCGTGCCGAAGCCACAGAACAAGCTGATTAGTCCGTGCTGTGTTGGTCATCTCTGCGACATCTGCGTCTCTGCGGTGAGAAACAAATCTCGTTGTAGTAGCAGAAGCGTGTATGACAGATGTAGTGTTTCTCTGCGCGCTATGCTTGTGCCTGATTGTACATGTGGCGATGATGTAGTACTGGGATGCCTGGAACTATTATAGAGGAACAGCGTATCAAGGGCTATAGCACTATTGTCCTGACATGCACTGGGCAAATGGCTCAGGGTGACAGGGACTGCTCTGGTATAAGTGTAAAGAGAACAAAATCGCCAATCACCTGATGGGGATAGTGTTTTTCCAGAAAGGTGCGATTCTCAGGCGCTATCAGGTTTACTGTAGGCCAAATGATTTGACGTCCAATTGGTAATTGCTGTAAAAGGCGGGCAGTGGGGTGTGTCTGCAACTGTCGAACGTGTTGATCATCGTGAGGTATGACAACATAGCGAATAGGATGTTGCGTAACATAATGTTGAAAATGCTCTGGATCATGCAGGATGTTTGCTTGAAAAGTCGGATCTTTCTCAAACCAGGTGACAGGTTGACGTGCGTAGAGGGCCGCATCCCAATAGTAATCAGTCAATACATACCCATCGGGTTTCTCGCGCAACACCTGCCATACAGTGAGAGCTGAATTATGGAGTTGACCCTGAATATATTGATAACTGGTGATAGAAACATGCGCAATAAGCATAATGGTCAGCAGATAAACCAGAATGCTTAAGCGTAAGAGCCGATGAAGTTGCAGGAGTCCATCAGCTACCAGAACAGTGAGTGGTAGCAGTGCTGGAATGAAAATGCGCGGGTTGTTGCTGGCGGCAGGCATTGCACAGTAGACCAGAAACACGAGGGTTCCTAGTATAAGCCAAATGCTCAACAGGCGGTATACATCTGATTGCGCATTTCGGCGATAGAACAGCGCTACACCGGCGCTGACCAGGAGCATGCCCAGAGCAGGCAACCCGATACCAATATTGGCAACAAAAAATTGTTCAAGCATCATCGGGAGCATGAGACTGAATGTATCTGGCGAGGGACTACCGCCAACCATCATTCCTCGGGCAAATATCACATATCGAATGAAGAGCCAGGGGACAACAACCAGTAGTGGGATGACGAATGAGATAACTATATGTTGACGTGTTGCTTTCCAGCGGGGGAGTTGCCAATTCAGTAACACCATCAATGTGATGGTACCAAAGTAGAGGAAAATAATATCGACTTTGCTGAAGACCGCCAGAGTTGCCAGCACGACTGTCAGGAGCGTACGTCGCTCAAGAAAAGCCCATAGTGCCCCTGTCAGCAGTAATGCCGAGATTGGTTCGAGGAAAGCCATTACTGCATGTTCGCGATAGTTTGGTATAAGCGCCAGGAGGAGTGCTGCAATGAACCCGGTTTGACGGTTAAAGTAGCGTATACTAAAGGCATACGTCACCAGAATCATAGCTCCGGAAGCCAGTGGCACTACCAATTGGAGCGCGGTGTAAGAATTGGTTAATCGCCAGATACCGGCAAACATAAGGGGATAGAGTGGCCCCCACCAGGGATGCAATGGAGCGCTTTTATCCACTGCCTGTCCTGCCGACGCTAACGCAGATGGTGTAGGAGGAAACCCGTTGATGCGATCATACCGATCTTCGGCGTCGAGCAGAAAGCGAGGTTCTTCTAATACATAGAGACCCCAGTGTAAATTGCGCGGACCGTCTAGAAGTTGCACTCCAGTCAGTAACTGGAGAATTACATACTGTCCGGCCAGGAGTAACAGCAAGGCAGAACGCCATGTTAACCACGTTGAGCCCATCCACCACCAGAGAGACTGAGGTGTGTTATACAATACACGCTGAGTCTCTGTTTTTTTCAAAGGTCTGATTATTTTCATTGTTGTATCCGTCGATGTCTCAATATTATGCTGGTTCCTGTATCATGTATACTTTGGAGCGCTATGTCTATAGTTCCATTATCCTACAACCCAGGAGCCCTTGGAGGGAATCCCGGATAGTACTTACCTGAAACGTAATGTAGCACGATATGCCTGCTCTGCGATGGGGGCAAGCCGATTCCAGGTGAAAGCGGATACCGCCACACGCGCTGCCGCACCGATACGTAAGCGCAAGTCGGCATCTTTCAGCAGCAGCAGAGTTGCGCACGCCAGGGCTGCGGGATCGCCGGGCGGAACCAGCAGGCCGCTCTGCCCATCTTCGATATACTCGCTCACCTGACCTACCCGTCCTGCGACCACTGGCAGTCCGGCGGCCATCAACTCCAGCAATTTGACCGAGCAGCGCGCCCGGTTAATAAGCGTATCGTCGAGTGGTACAAGTGCAATGTCAGCGGCGGTCAGCAAAGCGGGGATTTCCTGCGGTTCAACCCAACCGCGATAATCAATGGCCCCGGCAATCCCGGCGCGGTGGGCCAGGCGCAGCAGTTCTGCCTCCTCGCCGCGCTCGCCCCGTCCCACCACCAGCAAACGAACCGTTGGAACCTGGGCAACCACGGCAACGAGTGCCGCAATAAGATCGCGTAGATCAAACTCCCAGAAACGCGTGTATAACAACAGGGTTGGCGGGTATGGCGTAGCACCAGCAGCCCTGGTGTCCTGGTTGAGTATTTGTTGCTCGTCGTCTGATAGGCGAACACCATTTGGCAGGTAAAAGACCTGCGCTGGTGGTACGCCAAAGCCCCAGATCTGTGTCTCCAGGGTGCGGCTGGCAACCGTAACGGCATTGGCACGACGTGGAAGATCACGCTCCTGCCAGGCAAAGACCGTTTTGGCTATCCGGGGATAGGGCAGCAGGTCATTCCATCCGCCCCAACCCTCCCAATCATCGGTGTCAACGATCAGCGGTACAGTCGGGTATAGTTGGCATGCCAGCAAAGCCGCCAGGCCACTATATCCCTTGGGCTTAAAGAGATGCAGCAGGTCAGGGCGTGGGTGCAGCGCCTGGCGCAGAAGCGTGATAACAACCTGGAGCGTTCCAGCAGGACCGGGCAGGCTGGGAAGCGGAATATGCGTTACCGGGACGCCAGCATGGTTTATACAGGTTCCGGCATCCTGGGGATTATGCACTGGCGGTGCCACGATGCGAACGCTGTGACCACGCCGCACCAGAGCCTGAGCCAGCGGCAGCATTCGTACAACGAGGGTTCCCTTGGGGCGGATGCCAAAGGGCGCAAGCATAGCGATACGCATAAACTTAGCCCTACAACATCTTCGGCTTGATATGCCTGCGTGCGAGCACCGTGAGTAAACCGAAATAGATCCCCAGTCCATATAACGATGGTGTAAGCAACAGAAGACCCCATCCAACATGTACAGTATTATACATAACTGGATGAATATTGCTCCAACCTGGAGGAATACAACATAGCGCTGTTCCTACAATAAGCCAGTTTCGTGTCTGGCGGTCGGGATGTTGTTTAAGATAGTGAAGTACTGTAAGTAGTGGAAGCAACAGCAGTATAAGATTATAGTAGCCATTGATTGGGGATATTAGCATCATACCGCAAATCCACACACTAAATGAAAGTGGTTCGCTATGGCTATTCTTTGGTCTACTTCCCACCTGAATGCATATACTCAAAACCCCGACGATCATCAGCATAGCAATGATACGAGCGATAATAGAAGAGTCAATGAGCGATTGAGCATATCGACTTTCGGAAAGTAGTCGATCCCAGAAACCGATCAGTGAGATGTTAAATTCGGCAGCATAAGGATAAAATCCGCTCAACAGTACTTTTCGTACATATGAAATGTATGGCTCAACGCCGTATACGACCAGTGATAAAGCCAGTATAATTATTCCTGTTGCTGTGCTCCACCAGAGGACACTGTGCGGACGGCGTAGAAAATAGTAAATGCCCAAAAATGCGGGGTATAGCTTAATCATACTTGCTAAACACAGCATAAGTCCTGCAAAAAAAGTGCTTCGTCGTGTAGAAATGAATCCTGTGACAACCAACAGCGCGAGCATGATGCTGACCTGACCAAGCTGGAGACTCAAGCGAGTTGGTGGAGCGATAACCATTCCAAGTACAAGGACACCCCAATAGTGGCGTACCTGAACAAAATTGCTTGCGTGGATACATGCACCTATCAGTATAAACAGCAGGATAACATTCACTCCAAACCATAGGAACTGACCCTGTTGTTGGCTTAACCGACCAAAAGGTTGCAATAGATATGCGAGAAGTGGTGGATAGGGATAAGTGATTGTACTTCTGAGTCGATGGTGTGAAGTGGTTGTATCATTCCAGGCGGGTGTTGAGGCGTAAGGGTCGCCTGTTTGACGCAAATCTACCGCTGCCTGCCAGTATTGTTTGAAGTCATCAATATCCGGAGTCAACGTTTGCCAGATCAAGATCAACCAGATGCTTGCAAGAAGTATGGCAACCAGATTCAGACTCCAATGTTGTACTAACCGTACTTTTGGAGATGAAAGTTTATCTGCCCAATCTGATGTGTACTTTCTCATGAAAAATTAAACTTTTAGCTTACCTTTATTTGATGTAAAATGTGGGCGAACATAAATCTACCATCATTGTACGCTAATACTATAATGCCTGATCATTATAGTGTAAATGCGATATATGTCTATAGTGCGATCATACTATCCTCATATAGGACAGTGACGCAGGAAGTTGCGGTAGCGCAGGTGACATAAAACAGCGTGACACAAAGCCTACTACTTGCTTTGTACCACGCCATATATTCGGTGGTGCCGGTTCAAGCTATGCCTGTGTTGCTCAGGAAGTAACCTCCTGCCGAATGATCTCAAGCATCTCGGGCACGCGGGTGATTTTTACCCGCGGGCGGCCTTGCTGGGTGCCACGGGCCACCTCAAACTGGTCAAGGATCTTCCACTGCTCATAGGTGACATAGTCGATATTTCGTTCGCGGAGCAGCGCTATGATCTTGTCCGGATCACGATTCGTGTCGGAAATGCCCGACAATTTGTAGAGATCATCGATCATAGCCGTGACCGTTGCGTAAGCATCGGGTTTGTTTGTGCCGATAATACCCGATGGTCCGCGCTTGGCCCACCCGACGACATACTCGCCGGGTATCGGGTCGCCCTCAGCCATGGTGGTGACACGGCCGGCCACGTTGGAAATGGTGTAGGTATACTCATCAAACGGAACGCCTTTGAGCGGTGTACTGCGATAGCCGACCGAACGCAGGACAAGTCCGGCCTCAATCGTCTCAAACTGCCCGGTGCCCCTGGCGCGGAGCGCGCCACTCTCCGTCAGGACAAGCCGGTTGTGTTCGACCCGGACTGCGGCAACTTTGCCGTTTGTGCCGATGATTTCCACAGGTGAGGTAAGAAAGCGCAATTGGATGCGGTGCTTCGCCGTGTGCTGCTGCTGAGTAGTGTAGCTCCGCAGCGTATCAACATTCTTTGCCGCCGTCTTATTCGTTTCGAGCGACGCCAGGCTATGCTCGTCAAGCTCCATAGTCTCTGGATTAACGAGAATATCGACATCTTCAAGTTCACCAAATTCTTTGATTTCAGCATGGGTGAAGGCGGCCTGCGCGGGACCCCGGCGACCCAGCACAACTACTTCACGCACATTACTTCGGCGCAACTGCTCCAGCGCATGATCTGCGATATCTGTTGTTGCCAGCCGATCGGGTGGCATGGCAAGGATGCGTGTCACATCCATAGCAACATTGCCGTTGCCGACGACAATGGCCCGCTCATGCGTGAGATCAAAGTTGATGTCGCGGTAGTCCGGGTGCCCATTGTACCACCCCACAAACGCCGTTGCGGGAAAACTGCCAGCCAGATCTTCGCCGGGAATCCCCATCCGCCGGTCAGCCTGCGCACCGACAGCATAGATAATCTGGTCGTACAACGGCTTCAGATCCTCATGCTTAACATCAGTGCCAAAGGTGACATTGCCAAAGTAGCGCACGCGGGGGTCACTGGCGATGCGGTCATAGATGCGGGTCACCGATTTGATCGACTGATGATCCGGCGCGACGCCATCACGGACGAGGCCAAACGGGGTGGGAAAACGATTGAAGAAGTCAATAGAACAGACGAGATCCTTTTGTTTCAACAATCCTTCGGCAGCATAAAAACCGGCGGGACCGGCTCCAATAATGGCAACGCGCAGTGGGCGTGCTTCAGTTCCCAGGCTCTGGTTCACGTTTCCCCCTCATTCTATCTATACGTTAAGACCGTGTTACGTACGCGTGTCTGATAACGCGTAGATGGTACATAATCAACTGGGTGTGGTGCGAACCGGGGGACAGCGTCTGCTGGTTCTTCAATGACCCCATCACCGGGTCGCGCACCCTACGTTGGGTTATTAACAGGAGTTACGCAGTTACCATGCAAACCGGACGTTTGACCCGATGGAAACCCGATTCGCCTGCGGCAGCATGGTCCTCTTTTATCTTTTTCATAACAATTTTACACAGAGTGTAAAATTGTTATGAAAAAGAATGGAATTTTCCGCCTGCCGGAGGCGACAATCCCTTCCTGGTCAGTGACCGCGTAACTGCTGTTATTAAGATGTATCTGGCATAATGCACATCATTCTGGCGTGGGAGCATGCCGCGCCTCCGCCAGGCGAACATACACGCTCCGCTGTTCCCGGATGGTGCGCAAACAGCACCATATCGAGGAACAAGCAGACAGAAACCACTACGACAAGATCACGATCATCTATTGAGTAGACAAACCGCCCTGACTGCGTACACTATGTTCCATACTGGATTGATAGAGACAGACTGAACAACGATACTGTAGCATGCTGTTTCCTGGCTGTCAACCGCGCTGTGCTCAGACTCAGGGCTACGCCAACGTCCCGGACCATGCGCGGCGTGCTGCCGTTCGGCGGTTCCCCGCTCCCGTCCTCCTATCGATTCCCGTCAGCACGCTGGTCACTATCCCTGACGTTGACATAGCCCTATGCTCCGACATGGCCGTACTACATGGCATCGGTCTCTTCCGACGCTGGTATACTCGCCGGTGTGGGTGTGGGAATCGGGGTTATATCTGCTTCCGGCACAATCGTTGAGACGGCTCCCTGTGGGGCGTCCGGCTCTTCGGTGGGTAAGGGGACGGTCGGCGCAGCGGTTGGTGTGGGTGGTTCCGGTGCCGTATCGGTTGCTGTTGGTGACGGTACGGGAGCAGCCGTCTGTGTCGGTGGCAGACGGGTTGTGGTTGGGCGTGGTGGTGGACGCAGCGTCACCTGCACCTCAGGGATGGAACCAACCGTAAGTGTCTCAGGCAGGCTAATGTCGGGCGTGCGTATATAGGTGCCGGGAGTAAGTCCACTGAGATCAATGGTTGCCACGAGGGTTTCGGTGTCGAGTTGGGAAAAGGCCTCAACCGGGCCGGACAACGCTACTTTGATCACCTGTGGATCTATATCGACGTTAAATCCGATAGATGCCCCCGTAACTTCAACCGGGAAGGGAAGTTGTACCTGGAAGCGTTGTTCCAGAGGCGTGACGCGTACGGTTATCGTCGCCTCTTCCGGTTCGCCCAACTGGGGTGAGGTGCCTTCAGGGATATTGAGTGGAACGGTGCGGGTAATAGTGCCGGTGATCCCGGTGATATCCACTGGTGTTGTTTCAACCTGCTCGATAGTCTCAAGCGTTTCGGAACTTCCCGTCAGATTAATCAGGGCCGGTTCGCTCTGGATATCCGTGATAACATAGCCGGGTGCCGGAGCCCCTTCGACATTGCCGATGACCGGGAGCCGCTTGAGCCCGACCACCGAGCGAATGGGAATCTCCACATTGACCGTTGCCGGGTCGAGTGTCACACCATCGACGACCTGATCGTTGGCATTCAAGGGTTGGAGTTGTACCGATGACTCGTAGTTGGCACTCAGGCCATCAATTCGGGCAGTTGCCCGCGCGATAACAACTTCTTCGACGCGACTCTCCGGCCCGCTCACCTCCACCATAACTTCATCGGGTGGTTGATCATTCACCTGCGGATTGCCGCGCCGGAAGCTAAACGGTGGGTTGCCCTCCACTTCAATCTGCACGGGTACTGCGCGGGCAATTTCCTGATCCAGCCGTATCGTAATCGTTTCCGGGTCGATCTCCTCTGTCTCGATGCGCCGATCAAAGGGACTCTCGATCTCAGTTTGTACGGGGACGACATGCTCACCGGCACCGAGACCACTCAGATCAATAAATGCTTCGATATTTGCCTGGAGTTCCGATGATGAGAGGCCTGCCAGCGTATTCTGATCGGTTTCAATAGCTATGCTGACATTGGGGAATTCTGTGCGGCGCTGTCCCTCCTGGTTAACGACAACCAGATCTTCTGCCTGTCCACGTACGGCCAGCGGTAGATTAAACGGTTCACTAATTCTGTTCGGGTTTTCGCGGAAGGAGACAAAGGCCCAGAGGGCAAAACTGAGACCCAATGCCAGTATAAAGCTTAACGCTTGATTACGAAACCAGTTCACCGGGTTGTTTCCTCCGCCAGGGGTACTTTCATTAACCGGGCCAGCATATTCCGTAGACGCGTTTCATTCAGGTAGCCGACCATCCGGCCATCGGTTACCAGGGTAATTGCCCCGGTTTCTTCGGATACGACGACCACGATTGCATCGGTTTGCTCGCTAATACCTTTCGCGGCGCGATGGCGTGTACCGTAGCGCCGCGGGCCAAGCACATCCTCGCTTAACGGCAGCACCACATTCGCGGCGAGAATGCGGTTTTCGCGGACAATCACCGCCATATCATGCAGCGGTGAGTTGGGATAGAAAATATTCAGCAGCAGCGGCACGGCCATCCGCGCATCCAGGATAACCCCCCGGTCGGCATATTCTTGCAATTGGGTTTCCCGCTCAATGACCATCAGGCCGCCGACGCCCTGCTGCGAGAGTTGCACCGCCGTTCGCGTAATCACATTGATAGTTTCTAAAACCTCAGAACGTATATTGCCGCCAAACAGCGGCCGGTTGAAAAACCCACCGGTCCGCCCCAGTCGTTCCAGGGCGCGGCGCAGCTCGGGTTGAAATAAAACCGGTATGGCGATCAGGAGCGGGGTAATCGCATTTTCCAGCAACCAGCCCAGCATCGTCAACCGCTCAAAGGCTGAACTGATGAAGAAGGCAATCGCCAGAATAATACCAATACCTCGAAGGAGTTGGACTGCGCGTGTGCCACGAATAACCCGCAGCAACCAGTAAAAAAAGAGTGCGACAATGAGAATATCAAGCAGGGCAAATGGATCGGCAAATGGATTAAGTCTCTCCCAGAGACGTACTAGATCTGGCATATGTTATCGTTAACCGCAGACGACAGACGTATGACAGGTAAACCTGCCCCCCGCCCGTCATCGCAGCATGTCATGGCGTAGTTCTCCCAGGTCAGGCGTGGGATTGTTGGGTAAGCATTCGATTTGCCGCTGAAATGAGTGCCTTGATCCGCTCAGCGTCGGCTCCATCCAGTTTCAGCATCCGGTTATACAGATTTACGGCTTGTGCATACTCTTCACGCCGCATCAACATATCGCCCAGCAGGTAGTAGGCATCCAGATCGCGCTGATCCAGGCCAATAATCTGATGTAATTCGGCGATAGCGTTTTCGTAATCGCGCTGCTGGGTCAGGATGCGCACAATCTGTTTCTTCTCGGCGATAGCATCAGACGTACGGAACGAGAGGGTGTACATCAACGCCAGCCATTGCCGCGCTTCAACATCGTTGGGCGCAATCTGGGTGATCCGATCATAGAGTGAGCGGGCCTCGTCATATTTACCCAGGGTCCAGTAGACATCCGCCGCCTGCTGTAGACTGGCAACCGCGTCTTTGAGTTGACCCGCTTTGCGCTGCAGTTCGGCAACTCGCACCAGACCTTCCAGCCCCCGGTCGAGCAGGCCGCGCCGGAGGTACATTCGTGCCAGGCGTCCGCCCACTTCGGTATTGCTGGGCGCGAGTTTCAGGCCATACTCCAGCGTTTCAATTGCGCGGTCCAGATCCTGCCGTTTCTCATAGTGCGAGGCGAGATCTTCAAGCTGGATCAATGCTTCTTTGAGTTTCCCCTGCCGAAAGTAGACATCGGCCAGTTTGGTGTAGATGGCCCGGTCATAGGGCAGCAACCGCCGCGCCTCCAGGAGCGCCTGCTCGGCACCGGCCAGATCATCCGTGGCAGCATATGCCTCGGCCATGCGCCGGGTCAGATCACCATGGGAGAGCGGGAGGGCAAACGGATGCTTGATCGAAGCGTCGATCTGCGCCTGTTCAGCGACCGCCTGTCCGTGACGGAGTTGTTCCAGTGCTTCTTCGGCCTGGCCCAGGGCAATATGGCTGTCGGCCATTGCCTGATGCACCAGCACCAGCGGCAGCATGGGCTCCTCGTCGCTTTCATACAGGGTTTGTGCCTGCTCAAACTCAAGCAGCGCGGAGGAGTGTTGCTGAATCTGCTGCTGAATAATCCCCAGGATATAGTGCAGAATCGCGGTATCGGCCGTGAGCAGGGCCGCACGGTATTCCGACTGAATGACATCGCTCAGATCGGGCTGGGCCTTGATCTTTTCCAGCAGTGCCGCCAGCGAGTCCCAGACCGCGTGAGCATTCTCGCCCATCATTGCCAGGGTCATATTCATGCGGGCAATGGCAACCGCATCATTGGCACCCAGTTCCAGCGCTTTGCGAAACTCGCCCAGGGCAGCTTCGTACCGCTCCAGTTTAAACAGCGCCATGCCATACTCGGCGTGGACCTCTTTATTCTTGGGAGACCACTGCAACAGCCGGCGGTATTCCTCCAATGCCCGGTTGGTCTGTCCCAGGCGGAAATAGGCGGAGGCAACCTGAATAAGTTGTTCGCAGGCTTCTTCAGTGCGCCCGGCATTTTTAAGCAGGTCCGCCAGACGTGATCGCGCATTGATCGTGTCGGGGGAGAGTTCAATAATGCGGAAGTAGACATCAATTGCCTGGGTCGGTTCCTTCCGGACGGTATAGGTATCGATCAGGAGTTGATACTTTGTCAGCGCGTCTTCGTTGCGTTCCTGTCGCTCGAAGATCTCACCCATGCGCAGATGGATGGGCAGATACTCCATATTTAGCCGAATAATTTCGTGACAGGCATCGAGGGCCGCTTCTAGCAGTCCCTGCTCAATATATTTCTCGCTGGCCGTGACCCAGCGTGCTGTCTGCTCGTCCAGGCCGCTGATATCGAGTTTTGTGACCGGAGCAAACGTTGGCTGCTCCGGCGTGGGCAGGTTGTCGAGCATTTTCAGCGGGTCGGCGGATGCGGGTGCCTCGGCCGGCATACTCAGACTGCTGGTTGATACAGCGGTCCCGTCCGAGCGCAGAAAATCGGTGATGGAGCGGATCTTGCCCCAGGTTTCGGGCATGGCCTGGGTTTCGGGCTCCGGTTCCGGTTCACCCGCTTCAGCCGGGGTCAGTGCGCCGGTACCGAAGTTGCGCAGTTTGTTGAGCACATTTTGCTCAGTCAGTTCCTTTGCTCGCCGATTAAACTCGGCGGCACGTTCTTTCCCCCAGCGCTTCGTTTGCAGAAAACTCGCCAGCATAGAGAAGAGCGAGGCCGCACGAGCCACATCACCCAGTTGCTGGTAGATCGCAACTGCGCTCTCATACATCTGGATCAGATCTTCGGACTCGGCTTTGCCGATAGACTCAAGGTCAACCAGGCCGATTGTCTGCTCATACTCCTGAGCCGCCTGCTGCAACTTGTTCAACGCCTGGTAGGAACTACCCAGCGCGAAGTGCGCGGAGAGGGCATACTCCTGATCATTTGCGGCTTTATCCAGCACGCGCACGGCCGCCTCATGATTGTCCCGCTCCTGGTAGAGCAGGCCCAGGCTATAGAGCACATCGGCCCGTTCTGTCCCGCCTTCAACCGCGCGCTCATACTGTTCGAGGGCACCATCGATATCACCGGCCTGCTGTTTCTCAATAGCCTGCGCAATAATGCGTTCCATGGCAAACTGTTGTGAGCGGAGATTGCCCGTCATCCCGGCCATTGCCGGGCGCAACTCAGCGGGCAGGTCGGTTTCCCCTTCCGGCAGATCATGCGCGGCCCGGGCCATGGCATCGCGCACGGTAATCAGCAACTCTTTCGCTTCGCGGTTGTTGGGATCAAGTCGGAGCGCGAGTTCGGTAATCTCGGCGGAGTCATCCAGGCGGCCCTGCTGATGGTACCGCCGGCCGAGCAGCATATACTCGGTGGCGGCTTCGCGGGTGGCGTTCACATCCTCCAGCAAGTGGGCCAGGCGCTGCCGCTGGTCGTCCAGTTCGGGCCGCAGACGCAGCACGTCGCGTAGCGCTTCGATCACGCGGGCAGTCACGCGCTGATGCTCGTGTAGTTCTATCAGTTGTTGGTAGGACTCAACGGCGGCGGTGGTATTGCCCTGACGTTCCTGGGCACGCGCAATATACCCCAGGAAGAAGGGGTTGTCGGGATGGGCGGCGCGCAACTCCTCAAAGATTTGCAGCGCCTTGGATAACTTGTCGGTGTGGAAGAGCGCTACCGCGGTGGCGGTACGCGCATCGGTATCCTGCGGGAATTCCTGAACAGCTCGCACTGCACCCTTCAGGGCCGCATCCCACTGCTTTTGACGGGCAGCCTCGCGGCTCTGGTCCATTGCTCGATCATAAATTGCGCGATTGCCTGGCATAACGGACTCCGACTCAAGATTTTGGATTGTAGATTGTCGATGGTATTGGTATGGTCTAATCCAAAAACCAAAATCTCAAAGCTATATTAGCGATTGAGCAGGGTCAAAATAAGAGCTTTTTGAACGTGTAAGCGATTTTCGGCCTGATCAAAGACGACGGATTGGGGTCCATCGATAACCTCGGCGGTAATCTCCTCGCCGCGATGTGCCGGCAGGCAGTGCATCGCCGGCGCATCAGGTTGGGCCAGGGCCAGCAGCGCGCTGTTCACCTGGTAGGGCTGGAAAACCGGACGACGGCGGGCCGCTTCGTGCTCCTGCCCCATTGAGGCCCAGACATCGGTATAGATGGCGTGGGCACCTTCGACCGCCTCCCCCGGATCGGACGAAACCGTGATGGTAGCGCCATGGACCGCCGCCAGTTGCTCGGCCTGGGCCAGGATGTCGGGATCGGGGCGATAGTCGGGAGGGCAGGCCACGGCGATATGCATTCCCAGCGTTGCGCCCAGCAGCATCAGTGAGTGGCAGACATTGTTGCCGTCGCCGACATAGGCCAGGCGCAACCCATCCAGCCGCCCGTAGCGTTCCAGCAGGGTGAGCATGTCGGCCAGCGCCTGGCACGGATGCTCCCGATCCGACAGTGCATTGATGACCGGGATAGTGGCATGCTCGGCCAGGATCTCAACGCTGCTATGCCGGAAGACACGCGCGGCAATCGCCTGTACCCAGCGGCTGAGGTTGCGGGCCACATCGGGGATGCTCTCGCGCCCGCCCATGTCGATATCATTGGCGGAGAGATAGCTTCCGTGACCACCCAGTTGGGTCATCCCGGCCTCAAACGCCACGCGGGTGCGCAACGAGGGCTTTTCAAACACCAGTGCCAGCGTTTGTGTCTGGAGCAGGAGCGCCGGATGGCTGCCGTTGCGCCACTCCGCCTTGAGTGCCTGGGCACGCTGAAGCAGCGCTTCGGCGGCGGGGCGGCTAAGATCAGCGGCTGACAGGTAATGCCTTGGCATAAGAACAACTTTCTGGTCAGAACTGTATCATACGAGCAGATCAGGATGCGTACTAATTGCTGGTGTAACGCCATCCTCGTGTGAACCGCGCAGCTACAAACGTGTACTTCTGCGATAGGGAAAACGCTTATTCACCGACATCCGCCGATAGTCACCTGCCTCGATCATCGTTATTTCTTCACAGAGTGCCAGGTCACTCATCCGCGAAAAGATGCGTGGTTCGATATCCTCCGGCTTCCGATTACTCGTGATAACCGTTGATAGACTGTAATTATAACGGTGGTTTATTATCTGGTAAAGTTTTTCGCGTGCCCAGGGTGTGGTATTCTCCGTCCCCAGATCATCGAGCACCAGCAGCGGTATCTCACGGATTGTCTCGAAACGTTCATCGTACTCTACATCGCTATTAGGGCCGAAGGTGCTGCGTAGATGATCCAGGAGATCGGGGACGATAGCAAAGAGTACTTTGTAGTGACGTTGGAATGCGGCATTGGCAATCGCTGCCGCCAGATGGGTTTTACCACTGCCATAGTTTCCAAAGAGGATTAACCACCCTCGTGGGTTTCCGGCATAATTTCTGGCGCGCACAAATGCGCGGCGGACACCGGGGACATCGGGATCGAAGTTTTCAAACGTTTTATCCTCAAATGGACCCAGATTACTCAGGCGACGAAGTTCGTCGGCCGCGCGCTGTTCTTTCGCAGCCATTTTGCAGTCGCAGGGCATCAAAACGCCGAAGTTGGGATTACCCACCGGCACATCAAGCAGATAGTAGCCAGCACCTTTGCATGTGGAGCAGACAGGCTCCACCGGCAGGTCGGCTGCCAGGTCGCTACTCGAGGTCGCTGGCGTCGCTGCCGCTGCGGAAGAGTCCGCCAAATTCTCCCCGCGTGTACTTCTCCACATCGATAGGTCGCTCGGATTGATGCGGCGCATCCTGTCGTCCATTGGTTGCCCACCTCTCCAAGACTTTGCGAATATAACGCCATGAACGGGCATTGGCGCGGACGGCCTCGCGCATGGCTGCCTCGATCCACTCCGCGGGATACCGCTCCTCGGCCTCGCGCAGTTCATCTACCAGCAGCGGCGTCACCAGGCCGATGTTCTGCTCATAGAGTGCGATCAACGTGGGCCGTTGCTCCGGCGCGGGCGCATTTGGCTCCAGCGCAGTGCGGGCCTGTCCCATGCGCTCGACCCAGGCCCGGTTCGACGCTGTATTCACCAGGTACCAGTTGATCAGGCGACCATCACCCGGCAGCGCGATATGCAACAGCGTTGTCCGCCGGACCGCCGCGTCCATGCCTTCATCCAGCAGTTCCTCGGGCGGACGTAGCCGGGAAACGGCCCGAAGGCTCTGGCGAAGCACCTGGTCGCCGGCGAGATCGTCCCAACTCAGGCGGCGCGGCTGACCGCGCTGTTTGCTCAGACGATAGAAGATGTGGAGCGTCACCTTGAGTTCACTGGGCAACGTGATCGCCGGCACGACTTCGCTGAACAACTCGGGTGGCAGGCCCACAAGCTTATCGGTTGAGAAGCCCGTAAAGGCCATAGCTGCCTCGATACCCCTGCACGCATCCTGCGCGCCCGCGGCCACCCATTCAAACTGCCGTCATGTTACCACAAAGATCGGCATTGTGGTGCAGGAAGCAGGAATATTTGCTCAGAGCAGGCAAGAAACGGTATAATTGACTCCAGTACACGCTGATGCTATACTCGTAGCACAATCGTTTTACACCCAACAACGCTGCCGGAACAGTCGCTGTCGTCGTCCGGCGGCGTTTTTAGCTGTCTCAGATATTCCGTAGTCTGAATTCTGTAGTCGGTAATCCGTAGTCCGTACTCTGTCGTTTTATGAACTTTGAACATTAAATCCGGACATCACTGATTGGAGTCCCGGCTTCAGCCGGATCGGGCTTTCCCTTCAGTATGCCGCAGTCCCGGCAGGCATCCACCGGCTGAAGCCGGGATTCCAGGTCATTTCATATCCGGGCTATGTTTTCAACGTTCATCAGCCGAATCAGATTTGTCTGGCAGTATGCCGCAGTCCCGGCAGGCATTCACCGGCTAAAGCCGGGATTCCAGAATAGTATGTTCGGACTATTCTCGCAAACTTCATGAGATAGGCGATGGAGTAGGCTGACACACGACCGCAACACGAACCAGGGGGAACCCAGTTTCATGGCTAGTGACAAGATTGTCATCAAGGGTGCGCGTGAGCATAATCTGCGCGGGATCGATGTGGAATTGCCCCGCGACAAAATGATCGTTCTGACCGGCGTCTCGGGCTCCGGGAAGAGTTCGCTGGCGTTCGACACGCTCTATGCCGAGGGACAGCGGCGCTATGTTGAGAGCCTCTCGTCGTATGCGCGGCAGTTTCTGGGGCAGATGGAGAAGCCCCGCGTCGATGTGATCGAGGGGTTGTCCCCCGCGATTGCAATCGAGCAGAAGAGTACCAGCAAGAATCCACGTAGTACGGTCGGCACCGTGACCGAGATCTATGATTATCTGCGCCTGCTGTTTGCCCGCGTCGGTGTGGCGCATTGTCACCAGTGCGGACGTGAGGTCGGTGCGCAGACATCGGAGCAGATGGTTGACCGGGTGACGGAGCTGCCGCCCGGCACGCGCTTTATGATTCTGGCTCCCCTGGTCTTGCAGCGCAAAGGTGAGTATAAAGATGTGTTTGCGGAGGCCCGCGCCGAGGGGTTTGTTCGGGTGCGGGTGGATGGTGAGATCCGCGACCTGAGTGAAGATATCAAGCTCAATAAAAAGGTCAAGCATACGATTGAGGTCGTCGTGGATCGGCTGGTCATGCCCACCGATGAAGTGCGCGCACAGCGGGCCATGGTCAGCAAGGAGATCGGTGGTGAGGGGCAGGGGCCGATTGGCAAAGCCCAGGCCGACGCGGGCAGCGAGTGGGATGCTTTTGTCACCCGCCTGACCGATAGCATTGAGACGGCGCTACGCGTGGGTGAGGGGCAGGTGCTGATCAGCGTGGTGCCGGATAGCGGCAACAACACCGCCGAAGAGTGGCTGATGAGCGAGGCGAACACCTGCACGCACTGCGGTATCTCCTTCCCCGAACTATCCCCGCAGATGTTCTCGTTTAACTCGCCCCAGGGCGCGTGTCCCGTCTGCACCGGGTTGGGTACGCATCTGGAAGTGGACCCGGCGCTGCTGGTACCCAATGCGCTGCTGACCCTGCACGAAGGCGCGGTGCCCTACTGGGGCGAACTCCGCAAGAAGCGTGATGCCTGGTCCTATCGGGCGTTGCAGTCGATCTCAGCACACTATGGCTTTAGCCTGGATACACCCTGGGAGCAGTTGACCGCGAGCCAGCGCGAGGTCATTATTCAGGGTAGCGGTAAGGAGAAGATTCGCTTTGTCTGGGAGGGCGAGCATGGCAACCGGGGCGAGTTTTATCGCTCCTGGGAGGGGTTGGCGAGTGAGATCAAGCGTCGCTTTGTGCAGACCGGGAGCGACCACACCCGCGACTATTATGCCCAGTTTATGAGCGATCAGCCCTGCCCGGCCTGCCAGGGCGCGCGCCTGCGCCCCGAGAGCCTGGCCGTTACGGTTGGTGGATTGAGCATTCAGGAGGTCTGCCGACTGGACATCCATGCGTCGTATGACTGGGCGGTGGCACTGACGCAGCCTGATGCTGGCGACGGCATGGAGGGCGCGACGCACCTGCTGCCGCGCCTCAACCCGACCCAGATAGAGATTGCCGGTGAGGTGCTCAAGGAGATCCGCGAGCGCCTGGGGTTCTTGCTGAATGTCGGGTTGCACTACCTCTCGCTGGAGCGGCCCGCTCCCACGTTGAGCGGGGGGGAGGCGCAGCGGATTCGTCTCGCCTCGCAGATCGGGAGTGGCCTGGTTGGTGTCACCTACATTCTCGATGAGCCGAGTATCGGACTGCACCAGCGCGATAACCGCAAGCTGCTCAACTCGCTCTTGCGGCTGCGGGATCTGGGTAACACGCTGGTTGTGGTAGAGCATGATCTGGAGACCATGCAGAGCGCCGACTGGATTGTCGATTTTGGTCCCGGCGCGGGCGTAAAAGGCGGTGAGGTAGTGGCGGCGGGCCCGCCCGATCGGGTTGCTGCCGGCGGCTCACTGACCGGCGACTACCTCGGCGGGCGACTGGCGATTGCCACCCCCACGCAGCGCCGCACCCCGGGTGAGGCCTGGCTGGAGATCCAGGGCGCAACGATGAATAACCTGCAAAATATTGACGCGCGCTTCCCCCTGGGCTGTTTTGTCCTGGTTACTGGCGTGAGCGGCAGCGGCAAGTCCTCCCTGATCAGTGAGACACTCTACCCGGCGCTGGCGGCCCGGCTCCATCGCACGCAGGTGCGCCCCGGTCCCCATCGGGCTATTGAGGGTCTGGAACATCTGGATAAGGTGATCAATATTGATCAGCAGCCGATTGGTCGTACACCCCGGAGCAACCCGGCCACCTACGTCAAGCTGTTTGATATGCTGCGCGACCTGTTTGCGCAGACACCGGAGGCTAAACTGCGCGGCTACAAACCGGGGCGCTTCTCCTTCAATGTCAAGGGTGGGCGCTGTGAAGCCTGTGAGGGGAACGGCGAGATCCGGATCGACATGCAGTTCCTGGCCGATGTCTGGGTGCGCTGCGATGTCTGCAAGGGCAAGCGCTACAACCGCGAGACGCTGCAGGTCAAGTACAAGGGCAAAACGATTGCCGATGTGCTGGATATGGATGTGCAGACGGCGCTGGAGTTCTTCGACAATGTGCCGCGTGTCCGGCGCATCCTGCAGACGCTGCACGATGTGGGGCTGGACTATATCAAACTGGGGCAGCCGGCAACCACCCTCAGTGGCGGTGAGGCGCAGCGGGTGAAGCTGGCGAAGGAACTGGCGCGGGTGGCAACCGGGCGCACGCTCTACATCCTGGATGAGCCCACCACCGGCCTGCACTTCGCCGATGTGCAGAACCTCTTGAATGTGCTGCACCGGCTGGTGGACGCGGGCAACACCGTTGTCGTGATTGAGCATAACCTGGATGTGATCAAAACGGCGGACTGGCTGATCGACCTGGGGCCGGAGGGCGGCGATGGCGGCGGCGCGATTGTGGCGCAGGGTACGCCCGAACAGGTGGCCCAGATTGCCGCCTCGCATACCGGGCAGTTTCTGCGCGATCTGCTGCTGGAGGTGCAGCGCGCCGCAGCGTAATAGTGCTGCCACAGGCAAAAACCGCTCCTGGGACGCGTACGATTCAAAAAGAAGTTTTGCTTTTAATCTGAAGGAGGTCAGGCAATGGAGTATAAGATCGCGCTGCTACCGGGCGACGGCATCGGTCCCGAAGTTGTTGCTGAGGGCATCAAGGTGTTGCAGGCGGTTGGGGATAACTTTGGGCATAGTTTTACCACGAATACCGGACTGATCGGCGGCTGTGCCATTGATGAGACGGGTACGGCCCTGCCCGAGGCCACTGTTGCGCTCTGCCGGGAGAGTGATGCGGTGCTGCTGGGCGCGGTCGGCGGTCCCAAGTGGGATAATCCGGATGCAAAGGTCCGACCTGAGCAGGGGTTGCTGGGCATCCGTAAAGCGCTGGGACTGTTTGCCAACCTGCGCCCGGTATCGGTGCATCCATTGTTGATCGACTCCTCGCCGCTGCGGCCGGAGTTGCTCGGCGATGTTGATCTGGTAGTGGTGCGCGAGTTGACCGGGGGGATCTACTTTGGCGAAAAGCGGCGCGAACGGGATGCGAACGGTGAGTGGGCCAGCGACCTCTGCCTCTACAGCCAGCATGAAGTTGAGCGGATCGTCCGGGTAGCTGCGGAACTGGCACGCACCCGCCGCAACAAACTGACACTGGTGGATAAGGCCAATGTCCTGGAGACCAGCCGTCTCTGGCGCAGCATCACCACGCGAATTATGCGCGATGAGTTCCCCGAGGTGCAGTTTGAGCATATGCTGGTGGATGCCTGCGCCATGCATCTGATCCGCCGTCCGTCCGACTTTGATGTGATCGTCACCGAGAATATGTTTGGGGATATCCTGACCGACGAAGCCTCCATGCTGCTCGGTTCGATGGGCATGCTGCCGAGTGCTTCGCTGGGCGCACCCGCCCCGGACAAACCCGTCCGTATGGGATTGTACGAGCCGATCCATGGCAGCGCACCGGATATTGCCGGGCAGGGTAAGGCCAATCCGCTGGCGATGATCTTGAGTGTAGCAATGATGTTGCGCCACTCCTTTGGGCTGGAGCAGGAGGCGCTGGCGATTGAGGCATCGGCGGCCAGCGCGGTTGAGTCGGGCACCGTTACCGGTGATATTGCCAAACCCGGCCAGTCGGCCAAAACAACCGGTAGCGTGGGAGATGCGGTGGCTGGTTGGGTGCGCGCCGTCGTGGTCAATCCGTGAATTTCTCTACCTTATTAACAGGAGTTACGCGATCTCTGACCTGGAAGGTCATGTCGCCTCCGGCAGGGCGGAAGAAGCCCTCTTTTTTCACACAAATGTTGCACACAGTGCAACATTTGTGTGAAAAAAGATAAAACAGGGCCATGCTGCCGCCGGCGAAGTGGCTTCCATCGGGTCAAACGTCCGGTTTGGATCTCAACCGCGTACGTCCTGTTATTAACAGGACGTACGCACTGACCCGGCGCGGAATGTCGCCTCCGGCAGGGCAGAAGCATGGAAGTACCATGCTACCGCAGGCGAATCGGGCTTCCATCGGGTGAAACGTCCGGTTTGCATGTTCACCGCGTAAATCCCGCCGTCTACACGATGCACAATTTATTTAGACGAAGTTTATACGAAAAAGATAATAGCTTTTCTGCTGCCGGTTGATTAGGATGATCAAGTAATCCGGTGTAGCCTGGCATTATCGTACTATAATTATCTTGACCGGTGGAAATCGTCAATCGTCCGCTGATATCAATCCCAGTTTCACTTGCCGTCACCGATATGACGGCGAACCGGCGTAGGCTCCTGCCAGCGATGGCACATTCCACTCGCACTGATGCGCTGCATATCGGGCACACCCAGACGTGTGTTCCGCTGTTTTGCCCTGTGGAAGTATAAACCTGTGGCAGGAGGAACCCAATGAGCGAACTCATACAGGAGCCGGTCCATGCGCCTGATAGCCCCGTCGGTGATCTCAGCTTCGATATTGTATTCGATAATACCCAGGCTGCACTGCATAACCGGGCGCTGCTTGATGAAGCGCAACTCTGCTGTATCAACATCCTGGGGAGTGCCGGGTCCGGCAAAACCCGCCTGTTGGAACAGACCGTGACGGCGCTCCAGCAGACTCTGCATATTGGGGTAATGAATGGCGAAGTTCTGTTCGACCTGGCTCCGGAATATATGCATACCCACACCTCGCCGCTTGTCGCTGATTTAACCACCGAGCGGCCCTGCCACCTGAATGCCGCGCTGCTCGCTGACGGATTAGAGCGTTTTGACCAGCATGGGGGATTAGTGCGCTTTGATCTGCTGTTTACCGAGCATGTGGGGCATCTGGTCGCACCCGCACGTATGGCCCTGGGGGAGCATCTGCGGGTCGTCCTGGTTGCCGTGACTGAAGATGAGAACCGCCCGCTCCAGGCACCCCTGACCTTCCACTGTGCCGATTGCGTCATTGTCACCAAGCTGGATTTGCTACCCTATCATGCGTTTAGCCTGGCGCAGTTCATGGAGAACATCCACGCTGTTCATCCCCACCTTCCCGTCATTTCCCTCTCTGCGGAAACGGGGCAGGGTATGGAAGCATGGGTTGACTGGCTGCGCATGCGGATTGAGACGATGTCGTTCTAACTTTCCCGTGCCTCGGCAAGCGGGAAGCGGGAGCCACGCTCCCGCACTCTATATCCACACTGTTTCTCAATAAGGCAGTACGGTGGTATGACGAACAGTCGGGAAAGCATCGTCCAATGTGGACGGTGCTTTCCCGACTGTTCGGTAATCTACAGGAGTTACGCGGTCGGTTCCAAACCAGGTGTCTGTCTGGACAACTCGCCGCCGGTAGGGCGGAAGATTCCATCTTTTTCCACAACCATGTTGTGGAAAAAGAAAAACGTACTGTAATCTACAGGACTTACGCGGTGCATATTCAAACGGACCGTTTGCTTTCGATAACGGCGTATTGCGCCTGCGGCAGCATGGTACGTGATCTGTCTTGTTCAGGAAATGTTGGCTCGAAGAGCCAACATTTCCTGAACAAGATCTGGGTTCTTCCACCCTGCCGGAGGCGGAATTGTCTTTCAGGTCAGCGACCGCGTAACTCCTGTAATCTACAGGAGTTACGCGGTTTCCCGCGAACAAAGCTTTTCGCCTCCGGCAGGGCGGAAGATGCCATACTTATTCACAAACATATTGCACGAAATGCAACATGTTTGTGAATAAGCTACAACTGTACCATGCTACCGCAGGCAATCTGTGTTTCATCTGGTGAAACGCCTGGCTTGATCGCCCACCGTGTAACGCGTGTAAATATTGGGAGAGGGAAAGAGCCGACTATGCTGTGGCACGGGGAAGGCGCGCTGTTCTGCAGTTCTCTCTGCGCTAGGGTGCGGTTGCGAGTGATATCGACCATCCCGCCGCGCCAACTGCCCGTTCCCGTGAGGGTTGGACTAAGCGGCTGACCATCTCAAGGATTTGCTGCGAGTCAACCGGCTTGGTGAGCAGCGCCGTTACTCCGGCAGCACGGGCGCGCTGATAATCTTGTTCGCGGCTGCTGCCGGTCAGGGCAATCACGGGCAGTGTACGATAGCGCTCCTCCGCCTGGAGATGCTCCATGAAAGACAACCCATCCATTTCGGGCATCATGAGATCGGTCAGGATCAGGTCAACAGGCCCATGCGTAAGGCAGTCCAATGCCTGAAGACCGTTGCGTGCAGTGATCACATTGTGGTTATCCTGCTGCAAGATAAAGCGCAGCAAGCGCTGACTTGTCGTATAATCATCAACAACAAGAATTGTAGCCATAGTTGTCTTTCTATCCTGGTATTCAGGTCTGGTTATAACGGGAGAACCGTTCTCTACTATGCCGTCGGCATATGTAGTGTGTCATCGTTTTCGGCTTCTTTGGGCTGCATTGGTTCTACTATATCATATGTTAATGACAAACTACTTCATATGGTTTTGCCATAGATAAACAATAAATCATCTTTACCACTACAAAGCAAAGCAATGCACTGGGCCAGTCGGAGTCTGTTGCTGTGCCGGCATATGCGTCATCCGGACGCATTCCCGCGAACATTGTTGAAGAAAGAGACCATAGTTGCTGCCGCAGGTGAAACGCGTCGCTGCCGCGAATAAACGTCTGGTTTATTCGCGGCAGCGAACGTTCGGACGATGATAGCACTCAGGGTACAGGAGTTATGCGGTAGGTGTGCAAATGAGATGTGGGCTCCCGTGAAATCCGGGTTCGCCTGCGGCAGCGTGGTGCTATTCCCGCTCTAAGAGAAAACTTATCCGGTCAATGTAGTATGTCTGTAGAAAATCCTCGTCATTCTTTAAGGAGATGCCGGTGACATAGTTGTATGGTGGGTCAAAGATTAACTCATCCAGCCAGACAATTACTTCAACCCAGGTATTCGGCGGAATTGGTTGGTTGATATCCAGAAAGTAGAGTCGTGTCTCAGAGAAGAGTGGTAGATCATCCCTGGGATCATTTTCAAGCAGTTCGGACACTGATGTGTCGTCAGGAACCCAGTGAGTATAGTCATTACTCCCCACGACCGTTACGACCAGATCATCGGTTTCGATCAAATTGGCCCCCCCACTGAGCCAGAAGCTGACGCCAATAATCTCATCACGGTCATATGCTACTTCGGGTGGTGACTCAACTGCCAGAAAGAACTTACTTGCCCGTTGACTTGGTGTGATTGCTATGGCGGTGCTTCCCGTATAAACATAATCGGTTGCTGCCAGATCATAATCTACCCAGTAACTCTGTTCGGCTGTCCAGTTCGCCGCGAGCTGATCATCATAGATAACAATCTCGGCAATCCGTTCATCCTGGGTGGGTTGGGCCAGGGTATCCAGTTCTGAAACTGAGTGCAGAATAACCGGCAAGAACACTTGATTAGCTGTGGTGGTAGTGATGCTTGTGCTTTCCGCCAGGTTTGCTGACGTTGGCGTGTTCGTGAGCGTTGTCGGGCTTGCTACTGTTGTCGGTGTGACAGTTATGTTCTCAGCATTTGCGAATGCTGTTGCTGTTGTATTCGGGTCTGCCACTGACTGATCTGATGGCGCTGTTGGCGCGAGAGCAAAAATAGGTGTGGCAGTAGCTTGTGGTTGCTCGGGTATGGTCTGCTCTGACCGGGAAGAGGTACAACCTGCCAGGAGTAGGCAGCCAATCCAGACCCAGCGGAGAAAATACTTTAGATTTTGATACTGCTTGATCATCTTCACTTTTGGGCATGATTACTTTTTCTCTGTCTCCACCGAGTATACACCCATCGCCCGGGTATGGCAACAAGCATGGCACTGCCAAGCAGCATGCTGCCTGTCACTATCCACTGGAGAGGGGTTTCTGGTGTAATGCTGTTCTCCGACATGTCGGACGTTACCGCCGTTCCATGCTGGTTCTGTAACTCACGCTGGGGCGATTGGCGTGCTATAGTACCATGGTCAATATTCAGGTGGACTGCCCCGGTTGGTGCCTGCCATGCGTTAAAGATCGGGTTGGCGGTATGGTCGGCGGCTGCATTGGCCGCAGCAGTAGATATCACGGTGGAGGGCATGGCAGTTGCCGATGGGTTGATCATCGTTGCTCTGCTGCCGATGTTGCGTGGTGTTGGTCGCCTGGTAAGCGGTGGAGGTGTAGAGCGCGAGTTAGCCCACCCATGTAGTACGTGGTTCCCTTCCCGGCGGTACTGGTGTGCTGCGGTCGGTGTGTTCGTGCGATCAAGCGCCGTATCGCTGAGTGTTCGTGCCGCTTCACCCGCCGGCACTGCCGTACCATCGATGAGATGCGCCATAGTTTCAGGTCGATCTGTTACTGACGGACTGTCGCTGTCTGCATCGTCCAGTGAAGTGCCGGACTGTTCAGTAGATACGATTTCCTCAGGTGGGGTACGTGCGCTACCGATTGCTGCTTCGGATGCAGTTGTACGCTCTCCATCGAGTTCATTTGTCACGCTACTTGCTTGCATCTCTGTAATAGCTACGTTTGTGGGATCGAAAACCGGGTCATCTTCTGCTGCCGTTTGATCAGTGATACTACTCTGCACTACGTTAGATGCTGGTGTTATCTGTTCTATGTTGCTCTCGTTAATATCCTCCGGCGCCTTAGATGACAAATCTGATAAGAGTACACTATCTGGATTAACTGACGTGTTGTCGGCATCTTCCTCGGTCATGCCGGTAAGAGGACGAGCGGCAAATTCATTCACAATCAAATCTTTTGCAATATCGGCGCGGATAGCGGCAGAATCTACATGAACCGGTTGTTGTCGGCGAAAGAGACTCGAGACGGTTGGTGATGGCATAACCATAGTGCTGCTCACAGACGGGCGACATCCAACGGATAAAAAACCGATAATCAACAAAAACGTACTCCATTGAACAAGTTTCTGGGTGGGGTTATACTGACGACAATTTTTTGGTTCCATTTTGTTTGGTTTCTACTACGTCCAGAAGACAAGCAATAATCCGTTCTGCATTACGTTGGGCATTAAAGTGAGTCTCGGCCCGTCGGCGTGCGGCCTGACCCAGACGGCTACGTAGCGCGGAGTCATCGGCCAGCAGGCGTAAGCGAGACACCAGTGTTTCCAGGTCGCCAGGTGGCATAAGAAAGCCGGTTTCGCCATCGACGACAATATCGGTCAATCCACCTACGGCCGTAACGATGGCGGCAAGCCCGGCGGCGCCCGCCTCGGCTGCGGCAATGCCAAAGGCTTCGGCTGCGGTTGGCAGAACAAATACATTGGATGTTTGAAACAACCGGATTAACTCGGGTGAGTTGGGTTGAAGATTGTGATATGCGCGAATGCCTGCGGTGGGCGACAGCGGTGTGCGGGTCACCAGGTGTAGCTCGGCCATGCCGGACGGTAGTTCCTGGAAGGCACGTAGCAGCAAATCACCCCCCTTCCGGGAGAGATCGCCTCCGACGAACAGGATGCGGAGTGGTCCGCTGTTCTGTTCTATCCCCGGTGTTAACAGATTAGTATCCACACCGGGCGGGATGACCTCAATACGCTCCGGAGCCACACCATAATCAGTGATGAGCGAGTCGCGCGTCCAGGTAGACCAGGGTAGGAGCCGCGCGGCGTTGCGTAGGAGCTTTACATTAACCTGATGTTTGTAGCGCTGGATGGGACCCGGCCGATCCGGGCGATGCCCGTACTGCCGGCTCATCTGATCATACTGAATTGGGGTAATGTCGGTGCTGATAACATAGGGATGGGTTGCCACCAGATTGCCACCGAGTGCTGCGGGTACCTGGGTATTGAAAAATGCCACATCTCTATGTGCCTGGCTCAATCCCTGCCGAACCTCTGTACGACCCCGCAGCGTACCACGTATGTTCGTAGGCAAGAACGCAAGATAATCCCAGATGGTTCCTGATTGCGTATATGTAACCGGAACCCAATGTGCCTGGATTTGTGATGACTGATCGACAAAGCGTCGCAGGTTGTGATAGTAGGTCTGGTGACCGAGATGTTGTTCCATAACGAACGTTGTACGAATCATACCGCGCACCCCACCATAATATGGTTGGAACCTACGACCCGGGCAGGAATACCAACGGCGGTTGCACCTGCCGGAACATCGTGAATAGCGACGGCGTTTGCGCCGATCATAGCACCATCACCGATGGTAATACCACCGAGGACGCGTGCGCCGGCACCAATAAAGACGTTATCGCCAATCTTAGGGAATGCCCACTCATTGCGCATACCAATAGTAACAGCCGCAATAATGCTGCAATTCTGCCCAATGCATCTTGGTGCGATTACTGTGCCCGCCGGGTGAGCAATATACAACCCGCCGCCGATCTCGGCTCCGACAACAATATCCAGACCAAACTCGCGCAGCAGCTTGCGTTGAATCATGCCGGGTAGCAGCGGAATACCATTGCGCTGACACCACGAACCGAACCGAAACCAGGCCATAGCCCTGAGTGACATATTGCGGTAGAGCAGTGTTAGAAGCACACGCAACGTAATCTTTTCGCGGGGCGTGATCTGCCCCATCACATACCAGCGCTGTGCATCTTGGATAAACAGGTCGAACATATGTCGCAGCGTATACTGCTTGTTGCGACGTTGCGTGCGTTTACGAAATTTGCGCCAGAAATTGTTTTCGACCACCGAGTTCATCTGCGACTCCTTCATAGTAACGGAGATTAAAGAGACCACTATAAGCTACTTGAGTCAGCCGCTCGTGTCCCAGGCGCTGCCCAAACATCGACGTCAGCGTGAGCCATGCACGGGCGCTACGGCTCAACGCAGGTTGCCCGACGCAGAGCCGCACCATAAGTTGGATAAAAGTGTTCCGGGTGTGAAATTCGCGGATCACGGTTGGGAGTAACCAGTGCTGACAATGATCACGGGTGAAAATAACGTCATTCCGTCCATAAGCATAGGGTATCTGTATCCAGGAGCGAAAGCTGCGTTCGGCATAATGGTACCCGACTGCGTCGGGATGAAAGACAAACCGTACCCCCTGCCGCTCCAGGCGGTAGGCCAGTTCGACATCCTCTGCCCGGCGGAAGGTTTCATCAAAGCCCCCGGTTGCCGTCAGATGTCGACGTGCGAGCGAGGCATTGCCGGTATAAAACTGGCGGGCTGTGGGTTGCCAGCGCCCGGTTTGCATATCGGTGTACTGCTTGACCAGCATCGCCTGTTCCCAGCGTACCCATGGGCGCATCCGGAAATCGGATGGGGTCAGCATTGGTCCCAGAACAACCAGTTCGCCCGGATGCTCAGCATGCATACGCATATGCTCGGCGAGCAACTGCGCTGTGGGAACGACGTCATCGTCGATAAAAACAATATACTCCCCGGTTGCCTCCTGGATGCCCCGGTTGCGCGCGGCGGCAACGCCCTTATTTTCGCTGGCAACATAGCTCAGACGGAAGGGCATTGTGAGAGTTTGCAAATATTCAACCGTGCCGTCGGTGCATCCATCCGCCACAACAACGACCTCGAAGGCATCGCGCGGATAGGTCTGTTTTGCAAGCCCGGCCAGCACCTGTTTGAGGCGGCTGAGGCGGTTGTAAGTTGGAAGTACTACACTGATGTCTAGCATATAACAGTATTTCCTGGTTTGTAGAACCATGTTTGGTTATTATATAGTACCCAGGTGCGCGTTGTGCTGTGTTCCTTGTTCTGGTTTCTCTATATGGCGCTAACGTTGTACCTTGGCCGCCTGATGAGCGTTGGCACTCCGCGCCCAGATTGATATGTCTCGTACATACCAATCACCGTCATACCAGGGCTCACCCCGAAAATGCACCTGTACGGTGCCCGCCGGGATGGGGGTCCAGTAGGATTGGAATGTGCTGTCATCGTACCGTTCCTGTGCCTGCATCTGCGCGCGTTGCCATGTACTACCGCCATCAACACTGATCTCCAGGTTTGTCCCGACCCCCGCGAACCGGAGATGGGCATCTGCCGGGGCATCTGCCGGGAAGGTGACATGGGTGGTGTTGTCCGGAGTAACCATCCGCTGATCTGCGCGGAGCATGGTAAAAGGAACGGCCGGGGCAAGCTCCACGTTATCCCAGTGCCAGGTGTTAGGGCCACAGTCCGTACAGCCTTTGGTTGGATTATACGAGTGATGCCCAAACTGCACAATGCCCTGGTCCCAGTCCAGCGGTTCAATCGGGCCATCGATCCACCAGAAGTCATACTCGGGCATGCCGACCTTAAGATGTTCACGCGACAGCCGGATTTCGACAGTATCACGCCGTCTGGCATCCGGTGTCAGAAAGGAGTCGTAGCCAACCCACCATTGCGTCGGCATATCGCCATGGAACTTGCTTTCCTGGGCCACCGCAAAATCGTCATATATTCTGGCCTGGAGCGCCATCTCCTGTGTCAACCCGATCTGGACAGCCCGGCGTGGTGGACCATTGAGATCGGGTCGGTACGCTTCCAGCGGAAGCTGAAGCTGGTCCGCGTAGGGCGTGATCCAGACATCCCACCAGTCTCGTCCGGAAGTCATAAGCGTTGAAATATCAAACCGAATGACCGCTTCATCCTGCGAGAAATCAACCATGTGATCCGGAGTCAGGTAGATCAGGCCATAACCACCGGCATTGATCGCGGTCATCACATGGTTTTTGCAGAGAAACACCGCATCTTCATAGGCCGTAATAGGATGCGTTGCCGGAGGTGGGCCGCAGTCCGGCCCATGGGCAGCATCCATTGGTTCTAGAGCCTCCCAGGTACTCTGGTTGCGTGAATGCACCGTGACATCCCAGTTCGCTGGTTGCCAGGATTGTGGTGCAGCAGGATCACCGTCAAAAGTTTCCTGAAAGACCCCTGGTGTGTTGGGCGACGATGCGGCGGTATCGTTATGGCTCAGAATCATCGGTAGAAATGCATCGGTTCCCGGCGCATCTGCCGCAGTCCGACGCATCTGGCAGGACTGGAGCACAACGGTTAGCAGTAGCGTACCAACGATGAAGACAGGCCGGTTCCAGTTGTACTGCATGCGTGTAAACTCCCTGTAGACATACCTGTCTAATCAAGCTGCTTCACCACCCGGGCCGGAACACCTGCCACGAGCGTATCGGGTGGTACATCTCTGGTGACAACGCTGCCGGCTGCAACTATTGACATCTCCCCGATGGTTACACCAGGCAGAATGGTGCTGCGGGAACCAATCCAGACCCCGCGCTCAATCACTACGGGTAACAGAATATGGTTGGGATCGGCGCGACGCTCACCGGAACTGATCCCATGCGTGGTGGTCAGGATCATCACCTGGTGGCCCAGATTGACACAATCGCCAATCGTAATTGTAGTACCCAATTCAAATATGCATCCAAAATTGAATCGACACCAGCGTCCAATCTTCAGCCGGGTAGTAAAATCACCCCTGCCCGTGATCTGCGGCATACCCCATACCATTGTGCCATGTCCGATAGTAAATCCAGCCAGACGTAATCCATAGACCTTTAAGCGTCCTCCCACATTTGGTGGAAGAGTGCCAACCAACAGGTTGACTAGCAGCAACCGTGGATGTAACTCGCGTACTTCTTCTTGCGCCACCTGCCAGAGCTTGTGCAACTGGTGAGGTGACAGGGTACGACCTTCAGATGGAGTCATCTCCTGAGTACCTTTGTTAGGAATTATTCTACTGTCGTGGGAGCATGCGGTAGCGTTTGCAACCCTATCGCCGGTTTATGACCATCGTGTTCACAATACTCCCCTTACAGTGGCCGTAGTTTTGGGAGTGAGGCTGGCTCGGGTTGCCAGGGCCACCGTTTGGGTTGACATAGTACTGGTCTGGCAACAATACTTTCCAGACCATTTATCAATCCCATCATTGTGCCGACATAGATCATGCTCTGGTTGTCCCAGGACATATCGACGTAAGCAAAGACAAAATGCATTATAATGTATAATGTTGCAGTTAACGCAATGGCGCTCAGGTCTCTACCGGGCATACGGCGGAAGGCCTGAACACCCACCATGACGGTGGAACCAATCAGAAAGATCATTGAGAGAAACCCGCCAATGCCGGCCTTCATCCAGATCCACATCACCGAGTTGTGGACAATATATTCCCACCAGATAAAGAAACTGATATCCGGCATGGGCCATATGATCAAAAATTTATTGCCGAACCCGACTCCGGTCAGTGGAGCATTCTTGATTGTAAAGTTTGTATTGACGTTTTCGATGATGCGATACAGATTTGATGATTGATCGGCCGCACTACTGGCATCCTCAGCTACGACTGATTTGATCGCGCTGGCAAACATACCTAATGTGCCGGTACTATTCCAGAAAGCCGCCAGGTAGGCTACCCCGACGACAGCCAGCACCGGCGTGATCAGCCAGAATGCCTGGCGATTCTCCCAGTAAAGGATGGCCAGGATCAGGACGATGGCGATAGTCAGCGTAATAAATGCGGCCCGGCGCTGATTAGCAAAGTAACTCACCGCGACGAACGGCAGCATTACCGGCATAATCAACCGGCGGGCGTACGATGCCCGGAACATCCAGGTACTTAACAGCAGGACAAAGAAGGTATTGGCATGGATGGAAGCTGAATGCTCGGCGATACGATCAACCGTATGCAGTTGGAAATTTAGCGTATTCGCCACAAACAGAAACCCATTCATGCTATCAATAAAAATTGCAATCATTGCAATCCAGATGAGCTTGTTTACCTGGTCACGGGTTTGGATTAAGTTACCCGTGAGTACTACCATTACGGGTAGATAATAGATTGGTCGGGCTTCCCATAGACCGGTATTTAAATTACCACCGCGCATGAGGCCATATGCCAACCCAAACGTGATAAACCCGATAAAGATCATAGCGGGCCAGAACAACGGCCCGGTATGCCATACAATCTTGCGTTGAATGATGCCACGGCCCAGCCAGGAGATAAAAGTCAAGACAATGTATGTTTCGGCCGGGCTGAAAATCAAGGCATCGTTCATATACAGCAATGACTCAGCGCTCGAGAAATTTTTAACAAAAGGATACCAACTGGCCAGTGCCATATCCCCAACCAGACTCAAACCAAGAATAAGGTAGACACCGTAGCGTGGTTGGTGGAGAATCAACCACACCCCCGTCAGGTAACAGAACCAGCCAAGCATGGCCATGTCAGGGCCGCTACGCAGCATTGATAGCCCAAACATCCCCGTAACGCCGAGGAAGCCCAGAAATAGAAGCCACCAGGTGATGGTTTCACGGCGCTCTACGCTGGTTACCGTTACTCCGCTCGATTTTGCTGGAAACGTTGTTAACATCGTATTCTGCTACCTTAAATCTGGTTAAAAAAGAAGTAGCCTATTGTGATCAAAATGCATACCCCAAACAGAACCCACATGCGAATATGTAGCGCCTGCTTGCGAAGAAGTATACCGGCTATAAAGCAGAAGAGTAGATATGCCAGGAACAGTTTCATATACCACCTCAGTCCTGCGGAATAAAGTTTAGCAGCCACTCTGGTGTGTGAACCTGAATCTTATTGAGAACCACTCCCGCCATCGGCAGGTGTTTGACTTCGTCAAGAGCTTCACGTACCTTGCTAATGGGGGTCACGCCTTGCCGGATCACCATGCACCCGGCAGTTCCCAATGATGCCAGTGAGATTGCGTCACTGGTGGCCTGAATTGCCGGGATGTCCAGCAGGAGGTAGTCGAACCGCCGGCTTAACTCCTCGATGCGGCTACGTAAACGCTCGCTACGGGCCATGTAGGAATATTGTAGGACCGGCAGGTCACCGGCCGGCAACAGTGCCAGGTTGGGCAGATCGGTCTGGATCAGCACATCATCGAATGTCGCTGTATCGTTCAGCACCGCAGCCAGGCCAGGCGACGGCGGCGGGCCGGCGGTAGTGTTATCCTGGCGTGACCGCTTCGCTGATTTCTTCTTCGTGCCGGCCGCTAACTGAGCCTGCATTCCCGGTGACTGCCAGTTCAGTTCAACGGCGCAGACACTTACTGCCATATCACTCGCCAGTGTCGTTGCCAAAGCCAGCGTGGTATAGGTAACACCTTCCTGCCGGAGGGTTGCCATTACCGCCAGCCGCCGTGGCAGGCCGTCCCGATGCATGAGCCCGGTGAGCATGCGGCGAAAATGTTGGGCGGACTGGGTTGGAAAAGCAATAAATGGTGTTCCATCGGCAGCGCGCAACGGCAGTGAGGTATGCTGGGCGCCGCGTTTTTTCGCTCGTTGTTGTTTGGCCATGTCTATTTATGCTCCTCCTACACTGGCTGTTTCTCTGTTCCGGCGGCGAACGCGTTGCAGCATTTGCCGGGCCAGTTGCGTGAGTAAAGCCCGATCTTCGCTTGATATAACGCGCAAGAGCAGGATTAGCCCGATATACGTAACTGCGCCAACCAGGATGGGAACAACCAGAAATGCATCGCGGAACCACCAGGTTGCTCCCACCATTGCCAGACCTGAAAGCATGATCAGTGCCCCGGTTCGGACGTTTGCCCACCCCAGCAAACCTCTCGGCAGCAGCAGTAGTCCCGCCAGAACCATGCCTGACTCGGTGACGACATAACTTAACGCACCACCGATAGCTCCATTGGCAAACATCTGCCGGCACCAGGGAATAAACAACAGATCAAGCGGTACGGTTAGCACGGTAGCAGTAACCATGACCACTGTCCAGATATTCTGGCGATCGGTTGCCAGCATGAACTTTCCTAATAAAATATTAAGATATGTAAAAATTAAGACAATCCCCATAACTGCCAGGACGGGACCACTTGGCGCAAACTCGGCACCAAAGAGCAGGACAACCAGCGGGTCGGCAACAATCATCAGACCAAGGCCAATAGGCACGCTGATCAGAAACATCATATCGAAGTTGCGCCGCATAATCTGAGGCATTGCTGTCGGGTCATCGGTATGGGTTCGGGCCAGCATCGGAAAAATGGCAATAATAATGATAGTCGGCACAAAGAGCAGTGTGCTAAAGAGGCGATCCGACGCACTGTACCAGCCAATCGTTTGCTCATCCACCAGAAATGAGATAATGATAACATCAACCTGGTTGTAGAAGACCAGTGAAAGGGCAATGGTCAGGTAGGATGCACTGGTTTTAACCATCGTTACTGCCCGGCGCGGGGCAACCTTGAACCGCAGATGATAGCGCCGTCCCAGAATGATAAACAGTAGCAGCAGGTTGCCCAGCGCAGCGATGATGCCGACAATGCCGATGGTATAGATGCCATATCCCAGGAGCAGCACCGTAATGCCCAGGAAGGTGTTGATAACTTTTCCCGCTACTCTGGCAACGGAGATATGTTCCATCGTCTCCAGCCCTTGCAGCACTGCCTCACATGCTGCTACCCACTGCCAGAGTAGTTGCGCAACCCCCACCAGATAGATGATATACAGGGTCTCGATGGGATAGCGCACCAGGTGGGCATACAGGGCTACGATCCCAAAACTCAGGATGGAGAGCAACGTACGCACAACCAGGGTGGTTCCCAGCAACTCCGGGGCCCTGTCTGGATCACGTGCGATTGCTTTGATCAGGAAGGTATCCATGCCAAAGGCCATGAATACTCCCATGATCATCCAGATCGATATGCCGAGATAGAGTTGGCCGACGGCAGCCGCCCCGAGGTATCGGGGTAAGAAGATTGTTAGCAGGAGCGTCAACAACCATGTGATGGCCTGTGACCCCATTAAAGCTCCAATGTTCTTGAAGATTGTTTTGCTGTTGCGACTCATATGTTTATGGCATCCTTTATGTTCATTGCCGGCTGGGGTTGAGTCTGTACCAGACTCGGGGTGTGATGCGGTTGCGTATCATCTGCTTCGTCAGACGGGAGTTGCTCTGCGGTACCTAACGCGAGTTGGTGCCGGCCATTGCTGGTCCACACTTGAGCGGTACCCGGAAGCGGATGAAATGGGATTGCTGTTTCGACATAATCACGCACAATATGTTGTCGCTCATCTTCAGCGGCGGTCTGGGCTGCACTGAGTCGGGCCAGCGGAATTGTTGCGAGAACGGGTAGATTCAGGCCATGCCTGACATCAATTGGCAGGCGAAAGCTGCGGTCGAGCAACATACCGCCGACAACACAGGCCATGCTTAAGCCAACGCCCAGGGCAACAAAGATGAGCGAGTCTTTTAGCATACCTTTCAGTGAGGTATCCGGTTCGGTCGGGACTTTGGGAGCGTCAATCATTGTATAGGCCTGCGTAGCATTACGCTCTGCCTTGGTCAGTGCCAGCCGAGCCGCCTCTTCTTTTTCCAGGGTATCATCTACCTGTTGAGAAGCATCGGTGACAATTGCCTGCAAGCGTGCAACCTCTGCCTGCTCCTGTTCCGAACGTTGACCTCGAATCGGCGCCGGGTGCTCCGCCAGGTATGCCTGTAATTCGGCGCGGGCCTGCTCCAACTTCTCTTGTTGGGGACCAAGCTGTTCGGCAAAGAAGGCCTGGGCCACCTCGCTCTCCTGGCGATCCGAATTGAGTTTCCACTCGGTGTATGCGTCGATAGTAGCCGTTGCAATCTGATGCGCAATCTCAGGATCTTCATGCCTGGCGGCGAAGCCGACGAGTTTCTCCCCGATGACGTCCAATGAAGATGCCTTACGGAATTCGCGGATGGTCTGCTCAACCGCTTCCGGGCCTCCCTGCATCTGCGCTTCCAGGTCAGTTCGCTGAATAGCGAAGCGTACAAAGGCCTCGGTTCGTAGCAACTCCCGTATCTCGTTTGACGTTACCCGTGCGGGTGTAGACCACCCCCATCCTCTATTGTCAATCGGAACCAGGGTTGACAGCAGAGAGTCTTCCTGAATGAACAATATTCCGCCTGAGATGTAGGTTTGGGGCGTGCGCAGGGTAAATACCACAGCGAATATGCCCATGAGCAGGATGGGTACCAGGTTCAACCAGCGGTGCCGGAAGTAGCTTTCGAGTAATCGCAGTAGCACGAGACGTAACATAAGCAGTTATCCTCAATACGTCGTATAGTGTTTTTCCATGGACGGTGATAAACCTTGTTGCTGCACCTTATATAGCAATTTGAGAAATCTCGTTAAGTGTAACGGCGGTATATGAACATTCCCTACACAGATATATCCGGCTAACTTAACATTCGTTCATTATTTTGTTGAATGCACGTTAGATGGTCGTTGACAGGACGTATGTGGATGCAAATGAGGTGGTTGCCGGGATAAATGGCCTGACTCGCTTCCGGCAGGGCGCCAGGGAACATCCTTTTCCCCAAAAATGTTGCGCTTTGTGCAACATTTTTGGGGAAAAGACGAGATAAGGTACCACTGTACCAGTGGTGTTAACCTGTTGTCCGGCGCATTTGGTAAACGGCATGCCGGCGATCCACTGGTGCTTGCCATCCTGCAAGTGTTCCACGTATCAGCGCAATGGCCCGCCCAAGCACCGGGGGCTTTTGCCGGCGTAGTAGCGCGGTGACACCGGGAGCGATGACCGTACGCCAGATTTCAAAGAAAATCACCGGCAGCATCTGCCAGTAGCCACATTTCAAAAGTTTGATATACACAGCCGCAATACCAAACATATATCTACGCATAAGTGTGCGCCCTTGTTCATGGGTGCGGAAGCCAAAATGCACGACACTTACATCATTGGTCCGATAAATGGTATACCCATGGAGCAAAGCGCGAAGAGTAATATCTGTTTCCCAGCCACTACGAAAGTGCCCTCCCGCTCCGAGGTGTGCATCAATATTTCCAATATGCTGAATCGCCGTACGTCGGACGGCCATACCTGCGCCAATTCCGGCACTGGCTCCACCCGCATCATTCCAGGCCTGGAGGGAAGTGATCTCGCGACTCTCGGGACTCACATTAATTAAAATCCAGCCCTTCGCAGAATCATGGGGGGCGGCAACGACATCACAGTAGACAATCGCCGCACAGGGATGCTGGTTAAGCGCGTTCACCATACGCTCCAACCAGTTAGAAGGAACATCGCAGTCATCATCCGTCATCGCTACCAGTTCAGCCCGGGCAGCATTCAGTCCAATTGAGCGTGCCAGGCCAACACCCTGCGTGCTGGTATGGATATAGCGTAGACGCGTGTCATTGGCAAATGGTGTCAGTGCTCGTGCCGTACGATCATCGCTGCTCTGGTCAATAATAACCAGTTCAAAATCAGGATAGGTATTTGCCAGTAAACTTTTCACCGCACTAAGAATACTATCACCGCGATTACGCGTACAGATTACTGCTGAAACTGATGGCAATGTCGTGTCTGATGCTGCATTCATCTCTGTTGGGGACATCTTGGGTTATTCCTCACTATTGAATCAGCCTTCACGGTATGCATACACTCGCAACGTCATTGGGTTGCCCGGCAGATAAATATCACGTACCAGAACGAGACGGGCATTCTCATCAAGCCAGGTCTGCAAACTCGCCGGAATCCAGCCAATATCATTATCAACGATGAACCACATCGGTTGACCAGTACGTTCTAACTCGGTCTGGTCAATATCGGAAAACATGATAACACTGTTATCACCCAGATAATAGTCACCGAGAAGAACCTGATTGGGCGAAACGGCAATAATCGCTTCTTCCGATTTATGCTCGGCAACGAACTCCAGCGCTCCTCGCATATCCGGACGACTTCCATTTTGATATTGAAAGTAGAGCATGTTGTTTGTGATACCGTCGGCCAGAACAAGCGCTAACACTCCAACGACCAGCAGTGTGCCGGAGCTTCGTGTAAGAGAAAAAAGCTGGTTAATAGCAACCGCGCAGAGGATGTACCAGAACGGTAATGAAGCGAAAATATAGCGATCAACAGCGAAAGCGAATAATGAGACGACTAGTATACCCACAAAGGGCACATACACCGCTAAAAGCAGGAAAATATTCTGCCGTTCAGGTTTTCTAAATATTAGATATAAAGCTCCAATCGAAGCCAGGATGACGACGGGTAGACCGATGCGATAGATGATTGCCATTCCAAGACGAACAGGATTACTATTTGTATGTCCAAAGAAGATGTCGAAGAAACTGCGGATTGACGAGTTCAGGCCTAATGCAGGAACACCTAACAGATCGTATACCAGAAAAGCAGCGGGCACTATCAAGATAGGCAAGCCATAGTATGGATTGAACCGCAAGCCTTTCTGGTTTCGGAATACTGTAAATAGGATAAAGCTAATATAAAGAACCATTATAGGGACAGCAAAGAGTGCTGTGAGTCGTTCAAGGAAGCCAAGTACTAACAACACTCCTGCACCAAGCAGATAGCTGGGCCGACGTTCCTCAACGCCAATGTAGAAATATAGGAGCGAGAGAGTATAAAAGAACAGCAATGTTGTGTAGAAACGGGAATTCTGTGACCAGTACAGATGCCAGGGCGAAATAGCCAGGAATGCCATAGACATCAGTGCTACACGCCCACCAAAAATCCGCCGCACTGGGAAGAAAAACAACACCATTGAGATAATTCCTACCAATGCCGGCACCAATCGCACGCTCCACTCTGACTCTGGAAAGAGCATCAGCACACCTGCAACCAGTCTGGTTGAATTTGTGTGTCGCATAAAGCCTTCCCAGCCATTCTGGATAACATCATTCGCACGTTGGATCGTGTAAACTTCATCTACCCAGAGACTCCATGTGCCGAGTTGATAGAGCCGTAACCCTGTCCCAATGAGTACCAGCAGAATAAGAAGCCCGTACTGAACGAATGGTGATTGGTCAATGTTGCTAAAGGCTTTGCTTATGCGCGTACGCACACTATGCTCTTCTGTTGATAAGAAGTGACTTGTCGTAAAATCGCTTGCGATTTTCATTTCTTTACCTCCCTTGTGCTAAGATGGTTTGAAGTCTTGTCGTTTTTTGCTCCATACCAGTCGCCCAGTTACGGATTATCTATATTAGTACTACCCGGTTGTGGGCGTTTGTGCTTACTATGGTGCGAGTGTTTGTATTTTAATCAACCGGTACTTCCAATATTTCCGGGTTGACCTCTGGTGACTATGATAGCAATGCTATCGCAGGCATCTGGCGATCCGGCTGACGTTCGAAACAACTCGGCATGGATTAGGTGTGGGCACGTACGCTGTTACAACGAGACATTCTGGTTTGCTATATTGGCCTGGCTCCACTACCTTTCAAATATGACGAAATTGACGCGCGCAAAGCCGCAAAGCTACACAGTTTATGCGATACTTGGCGGCTTTGCGCGCGCTTATTTGAAAGGTAGTGGGCCTGGCTCATAATGATTGATCTAACGTACTTACGCTGATTGTCGATGAAGTACTCTGACCTAGTTGTAATAATCACTGATGAATATTTGATGAGGATATGGGGGCTTCAAATATTAAATCGTTCATTGACAGGACTTCCGCGGTGCGCGTTCAAATGAGACACCAACTCCTGTGAACGTCGTCTTCGCCGGCGGCAGCATGGGACGCTTGTTCCTGCCGGAGGCGAGTCGGGCCGTTTATCCAGGCACATGCCGGGTTTAGAGACTGTTTGAAAAGGGGGGCGCGTTGGTCACACGGCATGCTGGGTGCCCTGATACACCGGATAGCGCTCCAGGAGTCCCGGCTTCAGCCGGTTTCGGCCGCACACCGGCTGAAGCCGGGACTCCTGCTGCCGGGGCCGTATTCCCATAACAAACCCTTTTCAGACAGGTTCTTAAAACCGACCGCGTAACTCCTATCATTGACACGAGGTACGCGGTGTGCGTTCAAACGGGTCGTTTGCTCCCGATAACGGCAGCTTTCGCCGGTGGCAGCGTGGTACGTGATTTGTCTTATTTTACAAAAAATTTACACAAAGTGTGAATTTTTGTGAAATAAGAATGGAATCCTCCGTCCTGTCGGAGGCGCTATCCCCGCCAAACGCGGGATCGCTTGATCCATGTCAGTATTGGCAGGTTCGCGGTTTTCGCGCATGTCGTGGTATGCGTGGTCCAAACTCCCAACGCGTACCTCCTGGCATTGACGGAATGTGGTTTGGGAGGGAGAGGGCAGCGATAGTACGACCGATCCCACATCCATCAAGGACCTGGGGTCTATTCAACCAGGACCTTTGACCCATTCTCATCGGGTGACACTTTTGCTATAACTTACCCTGTCGTGTCGGTCGGCATCTGACCTGCGACAATGGAACCGGTTAGTAAAGGAGGCCTATGCTAGGAACCATTCACTCCAAACGTATCATTGTCGGCATGATCCCCTCGTGTTACTCTATCTCTCTGCTGTGTGCATATGCAACACTGACGTACTTCCTGCTCTGCCCTGCTATAACTACTCCAACTTCACGCTGGTATCTCTAAATATCCGCTACGATCGTGGTTGCTCATACATTGAGCCCTTGCCAGGAACTATCTGGCTCTCTTCGCCGTGCCTGTCGATAATTGCCTTCTTCAACGAAAGGAACAATACATGCAAGCGAATCTGCTTCGTACGCCTGGCATTATCCTGGCCTGTGTTATCCTGATACTATCTATATGGGGTTTTGCCGTACAACCTCATGTTCTGGCAACCACACCCGCTGCGCTGCCGACAGCGTCGGTGTATCTGGAACAAGCCGGCAGTGTCGTCATCGAGGCGGAACAGTTCACCGCACAACTGCCTGGCAGTGGAGCCGCCGCCAACCATACCTGGGAAATCACAACCACATACGATGATGTTGTCGGCGAAGCAATTGTGGTGTTGCCGAATGATGGCATAAATACCCGCCTGGAGACCAGTGGACCTCAGTTGCGTTATCCGGTTACATTTCAGACACCGGGCGACTACTATGTCTATATTCGGGGGTATGCGCCGTCCGTGTGGGAAGAAAATGACTCGCTCCATGTTGGCCTGGATGGAGTTCCCGTTACAACCGGCGGTGGGATCGGTTTGACCGGGTTTCGTGACAGTGGGTTCAACTGGCAGCATAAGTACAACTATACGGCGACCCGGATTACTGTTCCGGCTCCCGGAACCTATAGCTTTGATCTCTGGATGCGGGAAGATGGATTAGTTGTGGACCGGATCTGGTTAAGTACCAGTTCTGATGCAATCGCCATCGGCAGCACAGTGCCCGGTCCGCCGGAGAGTCCGCTGGATAGTGCAGATACGGCGACGTCTACTGCAATGCCGGATGCACCCGGTACAGCAGCGCCCACGGTTACACCCGGTACAGCAGCGCCCACAATTGCACCGACAACCACAGCCGTTGAGCCAGTCGCGGACACGGCCACCTCAAATGTCTTTCGGGAGACCTTTGATGGTGATCCGGCTGCACCACAGCCCTGGCGACCGGCGAACTGGGATGTTACCGTTCACTCGCGGGGTCCGCGTCCCTGGGATCTCCTGGAGCCGATGGAGGCCGCCCATGGCCCGGATTGTAGCCCGCCCCCGGCTACCCATCGCATTACCGCTTATGAAGATGCGGTCTTTCTCTGCAAAAACCATATGATGACCGCGATCAATGCCAGTGGTTATGGGGTGATCTACCTGACGCCCAGTCATATGGTTGATTTCTCTCAGGGCGAAGCCGTCATCCGGTTTGATATTTCGACCCTCATGAGTTCTGGGCGTGATTGGCGGGATATCTGGATTACGCCCTACACTGACCAACTCCAACTCCCGCTGGAGTCATACCGTGCCGACCTGAATGGTCCACCGCGTCGGGCTATTCAGATTTTGCTCACGAAGGAGATGGCGGCTCAAGCCCGCGTCTATAATAATTTTGCAGTGGCCCAGGAGAGTGCATTCCATGGCGATATTCCGACACAATGGTGGGTCGGCTACGACTCCTTCCTGACGCCGGATGCCAAACGGCGCGATACGTTCGAGATCCGCCTGTCGCGCGATCATCTCAAGGTCGGCATGCCGGACTATGACTTCTGGTGGATCGACAGTCCGATTGAGCCGCTCGATTGGGACCAGGGCATTGTACAGTTTGGGCATCATTCTTACAACCCGACCAAGGGCTGTACCAACTGTGGTCCCAACACCTGGCACTGGGATAATGTTGAGATTGCCCCGGCTATTCCTTTTACCATGCTTCAAGCCGATCGGCGGGCTGTCAGCCCCAGCGGAGCTGTACATGTCACCTTCCCATCCCCTGCTCCGACGGATGCATATCTGCGATTCGCAGGTGTTGGGACAAACCTGGAGATCAGTGTTGATGGTGGCACCACCTGGCAACCTGCGCAGCTACAGGTTCAGGAACAGTATGATGAAAGCACGTTCCAATCGTACTGGACCCCTATTCCGGCGGGCACCACACAGGTGCATTTCCGGGGTGAGTCCTGGTATGACGGTGACTGGCATGTGCGGGATATTTCGATCTGGTCGCGCAGTGCAAGTACGCCCTGACGGGCAACCCATACCAGGAGAGATGCAATAGCATATCGTTCACTGCATGGGCGGATCAACCCGGTTGATCCGCCCATTGCATCTGGCTGTTCCCCTATCCTCCACCTTCCACTCTCATTCTGCCTTTCCCCTTGGTTCCCGCCCGATTTTGCTGTATAGTGTGCGCAACACCATGTTGTGCGCGGTGGCCGTCGGTCATAGTCATCAGATGCTGTTGGCGGGTCGCCGGCCCGAATTGTGGTGTATGTAGTGTGTAGATCGAGCAGGGTTTTATGTCTCTGAGTGATACGCAAATTGATACGATGATTGGCACGATTCTGATCATTGCTGCACCCTCCCCCGCCGGCGATCAACTCGCTCGTATGCTCCGTGCGCAGGGGTGTGTTGTCCAGAGCATGCCGTATGATGCGGTAACGGTGGACGCCATTGCTCACGCTGCCCCGGATATTATTCTGCCGGGACTGGGAGCGGCCGATGGCGATACGGCGGGCTACACCCTCTGCCGGCAGTTGCAGTCCGACATACGGACCCACGCTATTCCGGTGATCTTTGTCTGCTCCCAGGCGGCGACAATTGACCGGGAATGTATCTTTGCTGCCGGCGGCGCAGACTATCTGGTTGCGCCCTGGCATCCGGCAGAGCTGCAGGCGCGGATGCAGCCCCGGCTGGCGCTGCGCCGGTTAGAGCGCGAACTGGAACTGCGCGTTCAGGCGCGCACCACTGACATGTTGCAGACGAACCGTGCGCTCCAGGCGGACATCGCCGCGCGGTCGCAGACCGAACGTGCTCTGCGGCGGGTGGAGCGGGCGCTACGTGCCCTGAGCGCATGTAATACCAGCCTGTTGCACGCCCGTGATGAAGCCGAACTGCTTACCACGATCTGTCAGGTTATGGTTACGCAGGGCGGCTACCGCATGGCCTGGGTTGGCTTTGCCGAACATGACGCGGATAAGACCGTACGGCCGGTGGCGTATGCGGGCGATGCCCAGGACTATATCAGTTCTCTGCAGATTACCTGGGATACCAGTGAGCGCGGTCAGGGACCGACCGGCATGGCGCTCCGCACCGGCACGCCCGCCGTTGTCACCAACATCGCAACCGATCCGCAGTATGCGCCCTGGCGGGATGCGGCGCAACGGCACGGCTATGCCTCAAGTAGTGCCCTGCCCCTGATCAGCGGTGGGCAGACACTCGGTGTGCTGAATGTCTACGCCGCCGACGTGGATGCCTTTGACCGGGAAGAGGTTGATCTGCTCGATCAACTGGCGGATAATCTGGCATATGGAATGCAGACCCTGCGTGAACGGGTTGCACACCAGCAGGTGACCAGTGCGTTGCATGAACGCGAGGTTGAGTACCAGTTGCTCTTCCGCCATATGCCCAGTGGCGTCGCCTACCATCAGGTGCTCTGTGATGCGCAGAACCGGCCAGTTGATCTGCTTTATGTTGATGTCAACGACCTGTTTGAAGAACACGCCGGATTTGCGCGGGCCGATGTGCTTGGTCGCCGTGTCACCGAAATCTTTCCCGGCATCGTAGCCGCTGAACCTGATCTTATTCACATCTATGGACAGGTGGGGTTGACCGGCGTACGTACCCGGCTGGAATTTTATTTTCCGCCACGCGATAAATGGTTTGCTGTCGCGGCCTATAGTCCCCGGCCCGGCTACTGTGTCACTATCTCGGAGGATATCAGCGAGCGAAAACAGGCTGAGGCTGTGCTGCGCCAGAGTGAAGCCCGCTACCACACGGTTATCGAGCATTTCCCGAACGGGGGGATTTTCCTGATTGATCATGATCTGCGCTATACTTTTGCCGGTGGACAGGGCTTGCGCGATGTCGGGTTATCCCCCGATATGCTCGAAGGCAAGACCGTCTGGGAAATCTTTGATGCGGAAACCGCTACAATCCTTGAACCCCACTATCGCAATGCTCTGGTCGGGCAGAATGCTGTGTTTGAGGTGCCCTTTGGCGAATTTATCTACCAGGTGCATACCCTGCCTCTGCATGACGAGCATGGCAGCGTGACGGCGGGTATGGTCATCAGTCAGGATATCACCCGGCACCGCGAACTGGAAGCGGCACTCCGGACAAACCAGGCGCGCATGCAGGCCATGCTGGACAATGCCGCCGCTGGGATTATTGTCCTTGATACGGATGGTCGCTTTCGGGAAGTCAACGACCGCTGGCTCGAAATGACCGGCTATACCGATACCGAGATGCTGCAGATGACGCCATGGGATATCACCCATCCGGACGATGTTGCCGACAGCCGCGGGCATTTTATGCGCATGCTGCGCGGCGAAATTATGAACTATCGTCCGGAGAAGCGCTATATTCGGAAAGATGGTAGTACATTCTGGGCCGATCTGTCGGTGACAGTCATTCGTGATCCTCAGGATGAAATTGCGCTCATCCTGGCAGTAGTCATTAATATCAGTGAACGCAAACAGGCCGAAGAAGAAGTGCGGCGGCTCAATGCCGACCTCGAACAACGCGTGATTGAACGGACGCACGCGCTGTCGCAGACCAATGCGGCCCTCCAGACGGAGGTTGCCGAACGCCGGCGCACCGAGGAAGCGCTACGCGAGAGCCGGCGCTTTATCGAGAATGTCGCCAATACCATCCCGGATCTCCTCTATGTCTATGATATTATTGCCATGCAGAATATTTATGTGAACCGGGAAATTGCCCTGGTCCTGGGGTACACGCCGGAGCAGATTCAGGCCATGGGTACGGCGGTTATTCCGACCCTGCTGCACCCGGATGACCTGGAGCGTGGGACAACCTGGCAGCTCCAGCGGATCGCTGCCGCTGCCGACGGCGAGATCCTGGAATTGGAGTATCGGATGAAGCATGCCGACGGGACATGGCGCTGGTTGGCCGTGCGCGAGACGGTGTTTACCCGCACACCCGACGGTGAACCCGAGCAGGTGCTGGGGGTGTCTCAGGATATTACCGGGCGCAAACAGGCCCAAGAAGCCTACCGGACGCTGGTTGAGCATGCACCGCTGGGCCTGATCATCGTCCAGGAAGGGCAGATTGTCTTTGCCAACCCGGCGATGGCAGCGATTAACGGATATACGGTAGCCGAGATGCTGGCCTGGTCCTTTGATGATATTAACAATGTTGTCCACCCCGATGATCGCCCGATGGTTATGGACTATCTGCGCGGGCGTCTGGCCGGCAAGAAGGATGTCCCCGACCACTACGAGTATCGCATTGTGCGCAAGGATGGCGGTGTGCGCTGGCTGGCGGCCCACGGTATCATTACCGAGTATCGCGGGAAACCGGCCAGTCAGGGTACCTATCTCGATATTACCGAGCGCAAACGCACTGACGAGCAGTTACACCGCTATGCCGAGGAGTTGCAGCAGAGCGTTGCCGAGACACGCCAGTTTGCCTATATTGTCTCACACGATCTGCGCGCGCCCCTGGTCAATCTCAAGGGGTTTGCCGCCGAACTGCAGATGTCACTGGACGATATTCGCCCGGCCCTTGACCAGGCGCTCACCTGCCTGGATACACCCCGCCGTCAGGAGCTTCTGACCGCTATTGACGAAGATGTGCCCGAGGCGCTCGGCTTTATCACCTCCTCGGTTGACCGGATGGACCATCTGATCAATGCGCTGCTCAAGCTCTCGCGCCTGGGGCGGCGTGAGATTACCCTGGAACTGCTCGATATGCCGGCACTGGTAAACACGACGCTGCAAACGCTGGCGCACCAGATCGAATCGCGCCAGGTAGCAGTACGTGTAGCTCCGTTGCCCACGGTTATGGCCGACCCGACCGCGATGGAGCAGATCCTGGGCAACATTTTGAATAATGCCGTGCTCTACCTCGATCCCGCGCGACCCGGTCAGATCACGATTGACGGTAAGCGCGATAGTGAGATGACCTGTATCTCTGTTCGTGACAATGGGCGCGGCATTGCTCCGGAGGATATGGACAAGGTGTTTGCGCCCTTCCGCCGCATTGGCAAGCTGGATGTCGCGGGTGAGGGCATGGGTCTGGCCTATGTGCAGGCGCTGGTGCGCCGGCATGGTGGGCATATCTGGTGCGAGTCCGCGCCGGGGGTGGGGACAACATTTACTATCGCTCTGCCCAATCTTTTACCAGAGGAGTGTTGACACCAATGCAGGCTGTTACTATTCTATTAATAGAGGACGATCCGGGGCATGCGCGGCTGATCGCCAAGAATTTACAGCGTGCCAAGATCTCGAACGAGATTATCACGCTCACCGATGGGCAGCAGGCGCTGGATTATCTGTTTGGTACGGATGCAAACGGGAATCATACGCCAATGCCGCTGCTGGTGCTGCTCGATCTCAATCTCCCGGTCGTCAGTGGCTACCAGGTGCTTGAGCAGATGAAATCACACGAGCGTACCCGGCATATTCCAGTGATTATTCTGACCACAACCGATGATCCCCAGGAGATCCGGCGCTGTTACGAACTGGGATGCAATGTCTATGTGGTCAAGCCGGTTGAGTATACGCAGTTTGCTGAAGCCATCCAGAAACTGGGACTCTTTTTCTCGGTCGTCACCGTTCCTGCTACGAGGTAAGCGTCAATGTCGGAGTTCGCCGGTCTACGTGTACTCTACATGGAAGATGATCCTGGGGTGGCGCGGCTGGTTCAGCGCCGGCTCCAGCGTGCCGGTTATGTTGTCGAGCTTGCGGGTGATGGCGCTGAAGGATTGGCAAAGTATGCCGGCAGTTCCTATGCTGTGCTTGCCGTCGATCAAAACATGCCGGGAATGTCCGGCCTGGATGTGCTTCGGCACCTGGCGGCGGCGGGGCATGTTCCGCCCACAGTTATGGTGACGGGTGCCGGAAATGAGCAGACGGCGGTTGAGGCAATGAAGCTGGGGGCAAGTGACTATATTGTCAAGGATGTCGCAGGCGGCTACCTGGAACTGTTGCCCCTGGTGATTGCGCGGGCTATGCGCCGGCAGCAATTGCTGGAGGAGAAGCAGCAGGCCGAGTCTGCGTTGCGCGAGTCCCACGCGCTGCTGGAACAGCGGGTAGCGGAGCGTACCGCCGAACTGGCGCAGGCCAACCAGTCGCTCCAGGCCGAGATTACCGAACGGAAACAGGTTGAGGAGCAGCGCCGGCGGCAACTCCGGCATCTCTCGGCGTTGCGCCGGATCGATATGGCGATTACCGCCAGCCTGGATCTCAGCCTGACGCTGGATGTATTGCTGGATCAGGTGACGACGCATCTGCTGGTTGATGCCGCGACGATCCTGCTGCTCAATCCGCTGACCCACACGCTGCGCTATGTGGCGGATCGCGGCCTGCGTGTGCCCGCCAACCGGCAGATGACGCTTGCGCCGGGCGAGGGTCTGGCCGGTCGCGTTGTCCTGGAACAGCGCATGCTCAGTGTCGCCGATCTGCGCCAGGCGGTTGATCTCCCGGAGCGACAAAACTACTTCAGCCAGGAGGAGTTTGTCGCCTACTATGGTGTCCCGCTGATCGCCCGGGGCCAGGTGCAGGGTGTCCTGGAACTGTTTCATTGTACCCGATTGACACCGGACCAGGAGTGGTTCGACTTTTTGGAGACGCTGGCGGGCCAGGCGGCGATTGCGATTGATAATGCCGATCTCTTCGACAGCCTCCAGCGGACGCACAATGAACTGATCCTGGCCTATGATGCCACGATTGAAGGCTGGGCGCGCGCGCTGGAACTGCGTGATGCGGATACCGAGGGCCATACGCGCCGGGTGACGGATCTGACCCTGGCGCTGGCGCAACAGATCGGCTTTCGAGATACGGAACTGATGCATCTGCGCCGGGGAGCCATCCTGCACGATATCGGCAAGCTGGCGATCCCGGATAAAATCCTGCTCAAACCCGGCTCGCTGACGGATGCGGAGTGGGACATCATGCGCCGGCATCCGGTCTATGCTGCGCAACTGATCACGCCGATACCCTTCCTGCGTCCGGCTCTGGAGATTCCCCTGTACCACCACGAGAAGTGGGACGGCACGGGCTATCCCTACGGGCTCAAAGCCGAGGGTATTCCTCTGGCAGCGCGCATCTTCGCCGTGATTGATGTCTGGGATGCCCTCTGCTCGGAGCGGCCCTATCATCGCGCCTGGCCGGTGGCGGAAGTCTGCGCGCATATTCGGGACCAGGCGGGGTCGCATTTTGATCCGCAGGTTGTTGCAGCGTTTCTCCTCCTACAAACCGGGAAACACATGTGACAGAATGTGAGAGTGGCAACAATGTCCGAGTTTGCCGATAAACGCATTCTCTATATGGAAGATGATCCCGCCGCCGCGCGACTCGTCCAGAAACGTCTCCGGCGTGCAGGCTATGTCGTTGATACTGCCCGTGATGGCGAAGAGGGGTTGGCAATGTATGCCACCGGGTCGTACGTGCTGGTGGCCGTCGATCAGAATATGCCCGGCCTGTCCGGGTTGGATGTTATTCGCATCCTGGCGGAACAAGGTGCCATGCTCCCGGTCATCGTGATAACCGGCACCGGCAGCGAGCAGATCGCGGTCGCGGCGATGAAGTTAGGGGCCGGTGACTATATCGTCAAAGATGTCGCAGGTGGCTACCTGGAACTGCTCCCTCTGATTATCGAGCGTGCCCTGCATCAACATCAACTTATCCAGGAGAAACAACAGGCTGAAGCGGAATTACGCCGCTCCCACGCGCTACTGGAACAGCGCGTTCAGGAGCGTACCGCCGAACTGTTACAGACCAACCAGGCACTCCAGGCCGAAATCGCCGAACGCCGGCGGGCTGAAGCCGAACTGCGCATGCAGAAAATGCTGCTGGAGTGTCAGAGCGATGCCTCCATCGACGGCATCCTGGTGGTTGATCCGGATCAGCATGTACTTTTCTACAACCGGCGCTTTGCCGAGATGTGGCAGATGTCCCCGGCGATGATGCAGCAGTCGTCATTTGCGACCCGCATTCAGGTGTTGCGCGAACAACTGGTCGCGCCCGAAGAGTTTGCGGCAAAGATTCGCTACCTGTATGAACATCCGGACGAAACCGGCTGCGATGAAATCTACTTTAACGATGGGCGTGTGTATGAACGCTACAGCGCTCCAGTAAAGGGTAGTGACGGCACCAACTATGGACGGGTCTGGTATGATCGGGACGTTACGGCGATACGGCAGGCTCAGGTAGCCCTCCAGAAATCCCACAACCTGCTTGAGAAGGTGCTCTCGAGCTTGAATGAAGCCGTCATGGTCGTTAATCCGTTTACCCGGCTGATCGAGGAGTGCAACCGGACAACCGAAACCATGTTCGGCTACAGCCGCGCGGAACTGATCGGGCAGGCTACTGACTTTCTGCATGTCAGCGCGGAGAAGTTTACGATCTTTGGTCAGGCCGCGCTCCAGGCATATGCGTTGTCCGGTGGCTTTACCACCGAGTACCAGATGCGCCGGAAGAGCGGCGAGATTTTCCCGACCGAACATGTGGTCACACCCCTGTGTGATGACACCGGTCAGGTGATCAATGTCGTCAGTGTGGTGCGTGATATCACCGAGCGTAAGCGCGCCGAGGAGAAACTGAAGCAGCGCAATGAGCAACTCGCCCGGCTCAACCTGGTGATCGAGGCTATCAATCAGTCGTTGGCCCTGTCGGAGGTGTTTTCCACCCTCCGTATGATGTTTGCCGAATACCTGATTCTGCCGGCCGGGGCAATTTATCTCTATCACAAGGACACTGATCATATCTCACTTGAGGAAACCTGGGGCCTGACCGATATCCCGGATGAACAGCGCCGCGTGTTTGCCGTCACCATGGCCCATAATCAGCGGGTGATCTGGGACCAGTCGCTCCTGCGCATGGATAATCTGGATAATCTGGACAATACCGCTGTCATCGCCATGCTGCCGGAAACCTTACGCGCATCATCCTGCGGCTACCTGGGCGTGCCGCTGCTGGCGCGGGGGGAAATTCAGGGTGTGGTCGATCTCTTCAGTGCCGACCCGGAAGCTTTTCGGGATGATTATGTGACCTTTCTGGCGATTGTGGGGCAGCAGGTTGGCTCGGCCATCCAGCGCGCGCGTCTGTTTAGCCAGGTTCAGTCCGGCCACGAGCGGTTGCAAACCCTGTCGCGACGGTTGGTCGAAATCCAGGAGGCCGAGCGGCGCTCCATCGCCCGCGAACTCCATGACGAAGTCGGCCAGATTCTGACCGGCTTGAGCCTCTCCCTGGAGATGATCAACCGCCCACCGATTGAACAGATCCCATCGCGGCTGGCCCATGCTCGCTCCCTGGTCTCCGAACTGCTCCAGCAGGTCCGCGAGATGTCCCTCCAGTTGCGCCCCCCCATGCTGGATGATCTGGGATTGCTGCCGACGCTACGCTGGTATTTCGACCGCTACACCTCGCAGACGGGTATTCAGGTGGCCTTTAAACACTCTGGTTTGGATCAGCAGCGCTTTGGGAACGATGTTGAAGTCGCGGTCTACCGAATGGTGCAGGAAGCCCTGACCAATACGGCGCGCTACGCGGAAACACGCGAGGTTGTGGTGCGCCTCTGGGTTAGCCGGGCAATGATTGGCGTGCAGATTGCCGACGAGGGTCGGGGTTTTGATCCGGGTGTGGCGCTTGCGAGCCATACTTCGAGTGGACTGGCCGGTATGCAGGAGCGACTGCGGCTGCTGGGGGGCGAGCTTGCCATTGACGCGGCTCCCGGCCAGGGTAGTTGTCTCTCGGTGGAACTGCCCCTGATGCGTGAAACGTGATGTGTGAAACGTGATGCGTGATGATCTCTGATTTTTGCAAGAAAGTGTTATGGATAACACCAGTGAAAAAGAACAGGGTGGGGTGCGGAAACGACTGTGGGGCTGTGGGTTGGTCTTGCTGCTCCTGTTGGTTGGGGGGATTGCTCTGGCCTGGTTGACACTGCGCCAGGATCTCCAGGCGATGCACTACCCGGGTGCCACTGTCAGATCGGAAGATATTACCTACGATTTGCCCGACCGGCTCGAGTGGCACTATGCCTACTTCACCACGGATCAATTTCCCGAAGTGCAGAACTGGTACACGACGACATTTGGCCTGGTAACCATGCGAATGACCCCGAATGGCTGCACCCTGCTGCAGGGTGAGTCGCATGTCTGGGCCATCATGCGCCAGCAGACGAATGTCCGGGTCTGCCAGAACTTCACCGGACAGATCATCACTGTACATCGCACACTCGAACTGCGTTGATACTCCCTCAGGCGGAAGAGATGGTCGTGGTCAGGGGCTCGTGTGGCGGTGGCAGCATGGTGTCAAGGTACCCGGCCTCAGTGGTCATTGGTATCCGCACCATAACTTCCGTGCCGTCGCCGGGCTGGGACCAGATTGACACCTCGCCATTGACCAGTTCAATCCGCTGTGCCATCTCCGCCAGGCCAAAATGACTGCTCCGGGTGAACTCGCTCAAGCGGACCGGCACCTGAAATCCCTGTCCATTGTCCTCGACCGTCAGCACAATCTCCTCGGCATAAACATGCAGACTGAGATGAATATGACTGGCCTCGGCATGTTGCAGCGCGTTTGCCAGGGCTTCTTGCGCTGCCCGAAAGAGATAGCGCGCCAGGATTGGAGGGACATGGTCTCCCTGCGGATCCAGATCGCACGAGAGTCGGGGCATTGTCAGGCTGCCCTCGCGCTGGAGCCGCAGCAGGTGTCCTTCAAGCGCCACAACCAGTCCCATATCATTCAGGCCCGCTGGTCGCAACCGGGCAATCAGCGATTGCAATATCTTCACCATGTGCAGCGCGTCCCGGCGAGTTTCCCCCAGTGCGCGCGTGATATGGGTATAGATCTGGTCGCTGGAGCGCAGTTTCGCAGAGACCTCCTGTTGGGCCAGCTCAAGCATGTAGTTGCGCCCAAGCAGTTGTTGCAACATCGTATCGTGCAATTCCTGGGCAATTTGCAGCCGTTCGGCCTCGATACGCTGGTCAATGGCGCGCTGGAGTCGGGCAAGTTCTTCCTCGGCGCGGACGCGGGCGGTAATATCAATCGCCACCCCGATAACACCCTGGATCTCCCCGCTTTGATGACGGAGCGGAGCATAGCGTGTCTCAAGGACGGTATCGCGAAGATAGACCCGCGTGCTAAACTCCTCACCCTGGAGCGCGCGCTGCACATTGGTCCTAACTTGAGGATAAATTGCCTGCCAATCGTAGATCGACTGCCCAACCAGCGTTTTCATGTCATAGTCGAACATCCGGGTACCCTGACCTTCGGCCAGCGTCAGCACGCCATCCTGGTCAAACGCAAAGAGGATCATCGGAAAGTTGTTAATGACCAGGCGCAGGCGTTGTCTGATCTCGACCAGCGCAGTCGCTGCCTGCTCACGGGCAACCAGCATGGCCCTGTGTGTAGAGTACTGCTCGTCGATAATCATGCGCTGGAACTGGTGATTAAAGCCGGTAGCAAGCGCTCCCAGCAGGCGGGACAGGCGGGGCAGCAGGAAGACGATCTGGTCGGCGGGCAGATCGACGGTGAGCATCTGTAGCAGCAGCGTCTGTGTTTTGCCGAGCGTCTCCGGCTGAAGATAGTGAAAGGTTGCCAGGTTTTCCCCGATTGTCTGCGCTGCGGCTTCGTCAACCTGCTCTGTCACCAGTAGGCGGGTAAACTGATCCAGTAATGCGTTGAAGCGCGTTATCGCTGTAGCTGAATCATATGTTCCAGAGCCCGTCTGCAAAACAGTATCGCTCCAGATAGCGGCAATGCATGCATGGCGACTGCGGAGTGTGGAGTAGAGATCTGCTGGTTGCCACTCATTCATAGGTACCCTGATACTTACTTACATATGCTTATATTCGCGGCTTGCGTCTGACCCCAGCGAACTTACATGTCCGTTCCTGCGCATCCCGGAAGATCTTTTGGAAGCTTTGAGGTAGTCACTGTGGCACATAGTTCAATCCTGACCGGACATAACGGATAGCAAATACGTTAAAAGGAACCTGACACAACAGGAAGTGTTGCGAACTGTTTTTCGCTAAAGCATGCACTGTTGAGTATAGCACACCTTTGAGTTAAATTCCACCTATGTCCGGTGGATATTCCAGCGTATACCGCTATGTCATTAAAACGGACATGTAGAGCCTTCAGAAGCGATGCAGATCAATGGAGATGTTATCCCCATCTCCGGTTTTCTCCCGCAATTCTCATCTTGACCATATGGACAATCATTGGTTGGTGTACCCACATTGCAGGAGTAGGGTTCTTCCGACAGAATTCGCTTCTGCGTGGTTATGTTGCGCTCTCATACCGGGAATGTCTCTCTGGACATATGGATATAATGTGACAATCAGAAGTGGTAGTATGCATGGAGGAGCGTGGTGCCGGATTCAGGCGGTTGTACCGGCCTGGAACGGTTGAAGCCGGCATCTATGTCGCCGTCAATCGTCGATGCATAGCGGTAACTGAGGGGGAAAGCGGTGCATTTCACCTTCGTCGGTTGCTGGTGCCGGTTAATGCCCGGAGTTACGCGGTGGAGCCTGTTCTGGCATGGTGCCGGATCCGACGCCCGATTCGCCGGCGGTAGCATGGGACGCTATTGTCTTTATTGTCTTTTTCAGGGAGATTGTGCCTGCTGTGTAAAACATTCCTGAAAAAAGATGATCTTGTTCACAAAAAATGTACTCTCAGAGTACATTTTTTGTGAACAAGATCAGGAATCTTCCGCCCTGCCGCAGGCGAAACGCATCGGGGCGACCGGCCGGTCGTCTTCCCGTCTCGTGAAACGTCCGGGTTAACCACCCACCGCGTACGTCCTGTGAATACTGAGACGTGGCCAATAGCGCCGGTTACGGCATTACCCGTCCATATTCAATCGCGGTGCAACGGTTCATCACCACATCCAGGCCGGCCGCTTCCGCGCGTGCGGCTGCCTCCTCATGCATAATTCCCAGTTGCATCCAGATAACCCGCGCACCGATGGCGATTGCATCTTCGACAATCTCAGGTACATATTCCGAGCGGCGAAAAATATCGACGATATCGATTGGAACATCAACATCGCGCAGGCGGGCGTAGGGTTGCTCACCCAGTATCGGCCCCTGCAGGGTGGGGTTTACCGGAATAATCCGGTGCCCTTCGCGTTGCAAAAAGCGCGCCACGCTGTGTGAGGCGCGGATGGGCCGGTCACTTAATCCCACAACGGCAATCGTGCCTTTGCGCGCAAACATATCGCGGATTTTACTCTCAGAAAGCATATGCTATCTCCTATCAATGACACGCGTTCCGCGGTCGCCCCACCAGGGGGTGGGTTTCGCCTCCGGCAGGGCGGAAGGTGACATCCTTTTCCCGAAAAATTTGCGCAAAGCGTAAATTTTTTCGGGAAAAGAAAAAAGCTTACCATGCTGCCGCAGGCGATATGAACCGTTCCGGCGCTCAAACGCCCGTTTGGACGGGAACCGCGTAACTCCTGTCAATGACACGCGTTCCGCGGTCGGTTCCAAACCAGGCGTTTGCCTGGACCCATGGCCCGACTCGCCTGCGGCAGCATGGTAAGCTTTTTTCTTTTTTACAAAATTTTTGTGAAAAAGAATAGAATTTTCCTGCCGGGTTCGTAACCGCGTAACGCGTGTCAATTACTCCAATCTGGTGTGGAACTGCTCAACCGGAGGGTGTGTGTGTCAGCGTTGTCAGGAGATCCAGCATATACTGTTCCAACTCCTGGGTTATGGCAAGTTCGGCCGGTCCCAGACCGATCCGGCGCGTTTCTTCAAAAAACCAGCGAATCATTGCCGCCTGGTGTTCCGTTGTCACCCCGCTCCGGGGGAGCACGCCGACCGCCCAGCGTAGCTCCTGTTCGGCCAGGTTAGGCAGGCCAAACAGCAGAATTGCGCGCACCAGTTCATACATCCGCTCAGCCGCGACCTCGGAGAGCCGCGCCTCAACCGATGTGGCCGCTTCCATGCGCAGGGTTTGCACCAGCTCGGGAAAGGCCAGCAGTAGCCGGTTTGTTACCTGCGTACAGATGAGCGCCCGCTGCGTAATAAGTTGTTCTGCCAGATGTTCCGCTGCTACCGGGTCCACAGCTTGTCCTTTTATCACAGCACCGGTTGCTGCGTGTGCCAGTTTGTCACGCGCTGGTATGCATCGCCGACGCGCAGCAGGGTCGTCTCGTCAAAGAATTTGCCCAGGAGTTGCATACCAACCGGCAACCCTTCATGAAAACCGCAGGGCAACGCTAACCCCGGTATGCCCGCCAGGTTACTTGTCAGCGTAAACACGTCGCTCAAATACATCGCTAGCGGGTTATCAATCTTCTGACCGATAGCGAAGGCCACCGTGGGCGAAGTGGGCGTAACCAGCAGATCAACCTTGGCGAAGGCGGCTTCAAAATCACGGCGGATCAGCGTGCGCACCTGCTGTGCGCGGCGGTAGTAGGCATCATAATACCCGGCTGAGAGCGTGTAGGTTCCCAGCATAATCCGGCGGCGGACCTCCGGGCCAAACAACTGTCCCCGCGTCTGTTCGATCTGCTCCCACATGGCGGAGCCTTCGGCGCGTGGGCCATAACGTATGCCATCGTAGCGGGCCAGGTTTGCGCTGGCCTCGGCGGGCGCGATAATGTAGTAGGTCGGCAGGGCATAGCGCGTATGTGGTAGCGAGACATCAACCAGTTCGGCGCCCATGTCGCGGAGCGCTGCAATCGCCTCACGCGTGACCTGTTCAACACCGGCGTCCATCCCTTCCACAAAATACTCCTGGGGAACGCCGATCCGCAGCCCGCGGATATCGCCCGTCAGCGCCGCGCTGTAATCGGGGACCGGCTGGGGTGTGCTGGTACCATCTAGCGGATCATGCCCGGCGATGGTCTGCAACATCAGGGCCACATCCGCGACAGTGTGCGCCATCGGGCCAATCTGGTCAAGCGATGAACCATACGCCACCAACCCGTAGCGGCTGACCCGTCCATAGGTGGGCTTGATCCCGCAGATGCCACACAGCGCCGCCGGCTGGCGAATACTGCCGCCGGTATCGGTGCCCAGGCTGCCCAGTGCCTCACCTGCCGCAATCGCCGCCGCGCTGCCGCCGCTGCTCCCGCCGGGAACGCGTGCCGGATCCCACGGGTTCCGGCAGAGCGCATAGCCGCTGTTCTCATTACTCGAACCCATACCAAATTCATCGCAGTTGGTTTTGCCCAGCAGCACCGCTCCGGCATGCCGCAGGCGGGTGCTAACGGTGGCATCGTAGGGCGGCACAAAGTTTTCCAGGATGCGCGAGGCACAGGTGGTGCGGATGCCTTTCGTGGCGATCAGATCTTTGATTGCCACAGGAATACCTAGCAGCGGCGCAGATCCGGCTGCACCGGCACTCCCACGGCGCGCATCGGCGGCGCGGGCTTGCTCCAGGGCCAGTTCGGCGGTAACGGTGAGAAATGCCTGCAACTGCGGTTCGAGCGTGTTGATCCGCTGCAGGCATGCCTCCGTCAGGGCAACAGAGGTGATATCGCCGGCATCCAGCGCAGCGCGGGCTTCGGCAATCGTCAGGGTATGTAGATCACTCATGGCAGCCTTTACATTTCAGTCAGTTGGCAGCAGTGGGCGTCAGCGCCCGGATGAAACCAGACGCTTACCGGGTAGGTCTGGATGTTCCGTTCATTGCCGGGTAGGAAGTGCTCTGTCCTCTGACCTATTGTACCATTGCTTGCCCGTCGTAATCAAGAAAACCCTTAGCTTGCCTCCATCATACGACCGAACCGGGTTTCCCTCCCCTGGCCGATGTCTGCCGGCTCAGGTGCTGCTAAACTCATGCTGACAAATGCAATAAAAGATGTGTGCAACGGGCATCCGCATCGTATCAGGATCATCAGTCCTGCCTGCCTTACCTCACTATTCCTCGCCGTTGCCTCCTACCTCCCCACGGCTGCCGTCCGGCAGCCGTTTCTGCATTTTCGGATAGACAGGACGTAGGCGGTGCAGCCGTATGTCGGTCTGTTGTCAGACCTGCAAGCCGTCTTCGTTTTCGCCAGGCCGTCTTCGCCTCCGCCCTGCCGAAGGCGAAATCTCCTTCCAGGAGAGCGACCACGTACGTCCTGGGGATGACGGACGGAGACGCGTGGAAACAAAAGGATAACATTTTCGCAACCTGGGTCTGGAGCACTTGCAAAAAGCCCCTTGCGCGGAGTATGCTATAACATAGTTTCCTGAGACATCTTGAGTGGACACGCAACGTGATCCGTTCCTGGCTGAAACAGACAGGAGGAGTTTATGACATCATCAGATAACCCGGCATCAACCAATAATAGCCCTGCGGAGCGTGAGCGTGAGTTGCTGGTGCATGAGTTGGAAGAGGCGCATACGATGAATCGCGGGCTATTGCGCCAACTGAAGAAGGCTCAGATTGCCGCCGAAGAAGCGGCGCGTGCCCATGCCAAGATGGTCGTCACGCTGACCGAAACCATGCGCGAAAATACGGCATTGACCATTGAGCGGGATATGTGGCGCGACCGGGCATTGAAAGCCGGAGTCGAAATGGATGCGCCCTCTCCGATTGATCTGGGGGCGCTGGTGGGGGCCATTACCGAGGACGAGGCGAATATTATTCGGAAGGCAATGGCACGATTGCATCACCCGGATGCGGGCGGCGATATGGAGCGGATGAAAGCCTGGAATGCCGCGCTTGATCGGATTGAGCGCCGCCGGTAGCATCCGGGAATTACCCTATGCTGTATAGACGGCAGAACCCTGCCGGGTGATAATGTCAGTCTATTTGCATGAACGTATGTCCATGGCCTGAAATAAAGAACGCTGCCGCTATGCTGGTGCTTTGCCACGATTTTCCTTCGCAAATATGCTGTAGTGTAGTAAAATTACTCCATACAGGTTGATAGGAGTCAGACGCCTATCTTCAAACCGAACACATTTGTCCAGACATTGGTTTAACAAAGTGCAGACTGGTTTCTACAGGTCTACCGTGTGCAATGACCGGACAGCGCCATTGCCCCGGGTGCCGAATAGCCGTAAGACTGTGCAAAGTGTTGACAAATACTGTGCATTGTGGTACATTATTTTACGAAGTTTTAAGATATTTGGAGCTTTCGCGCAATCACGCTTGCTCTTTCACGCCCGATGATCGCGATCATCTGACATACATACATTGCATAGCTGGATAAGTAGGAAGGAATCTTCATGACGCGCCTGTACGTGCCTGCCACAGTCGGGGCGGAAGTTGCGCACCTGTTGAACAAAGCGTTGCGCGATAATCCTCCCCCTGTCGCTAAAAGTCTAATATTGACGCCTAATGGAAAAACATCGCGGCGAATTGGCTCGTATCTGCTCGATCTGGGGTATGTTACTCCCTGGCAACTGGTGTTAGCCCTGGCGGAACAACGTCAGGCAGCCAGCGAAAATAGAAGATGCAAACTTGGTGATATTCTGGTGCGCCAGGGGTTTGTAAATACACAGGTGTTGGTGGCGGCGTTGTTGGTCCAGATGATTGATCGTCTGTTTGACCAGGCATATGCATCACACCGCTTTCTGGGAGAAGATCTGATCGCGCGTGGTGTGCTCTCGCCGGCCCAGCTCGCGCCGGCCCTGGAGTTGCAAATCTGGCTGCGCCAGCGGAATATGCAGGTTCGCCTGGGTGATCTCCTGGTCCGGCAAGGAGTGGTGGATCAGCAGATGCTCGGCATTGTACTCCAGACCAGCATGGCATCTGAGGTTGCGTTTGTGTAACCGGCAATATTGCCATGGTTTGTTACGAGAAGTGGTTGTAAGCTGGGGGATTGCGTGTTCACGCCGCTGTGCTTCACGCCTCCCGTACTGTCTCATCCTCTATGTCGGCAAAACGTCGTCTAAAGCCCTCTGGAACCCGCGTCGGGCAGCGTGCCTGGTAGTTGAAAAAGACGATACCGGTTTTGGCGCGGACGACCTCTTTGCCTGTGGCTTTGTTCGTCACTTGGTAACAGATATCGCACCCATAGGAAACAAAGTCAGTCAGGGCAATCTTTACGATCAGCGTATCACCGGGGAACCCCTCCGATTTATAAACAATGACTGCATCAGATAAGACAATGCCGCGCCCCTCGATATCGAGTTCGGTGTAACCGTACGCGCGTAGAAAACGTACCCGGGCCTCGTGGATGAGCGTGAGCACGGCATCGTTTCCCATATGCCCACCATAGTTGATAAAGTTGATATAGACTGGAAGCTCTGTCGTAAAGATGAAGTGCTCCGGCAGTTCCAGTGTCACCCGCGCCATAACTGTCTCCCTCATACGTCTGTAGTTTGACGCGCCAAGTGTAGCCGGAGGTGCCGAATTTTGCAACTACCGACGGCATGCGAAGATCCCAGGTGCAGACCTGGGATCTTCGCGGTAGCATCGTGAGCGCTTCAGCCTGCCGCTGCTAGTCGCCCTTCCCGTAGTCGGCTTCGAGTTCGCGCAACTTCTCGGCATACTCGCGGCGCTTCAGGATGCGGAAGATGTAGAAGGCCGCTGCGATTGGCAGTAGCGAGCCCGGCCAGATCCAGACTTCAGCATGGGCCATAACACTCAGCATAAAGACAAGTGTAAATCCGATGACAAACACCAGTCCTGCCGCAATATAGACCTCGAAGCGCGTAGCGTTGAGATAGCACTCATCGCGGGGACTGAAGCGCGTAGGGTGAACCATAGCTGATCTCCTTGCAGGTTGTAGAAACTCCGCTGTGTTTGTATCTATGGTAACATGCCCGGCGCTTTGACGCTAGAGGCAAAATCTTTGCATTGCCTGTCAAAAGGGCGTGCTTTTTGCACAACACTGCTGCACACCCCCGGCTCACCCGGTCACCGTATCACTGCGGCGGGTTCGGGCACCACCATGCTGCCGCAACTGCGTATCCGCCAGCACCTGAGCGTAAATCGTCTCAATCTGGTGGGCGGCGCGCTCCCAGGAGAACTCGGTGACAGCGCGGGTGCGACCGGCGCTACGCAACCGGGAAGCCAGTGCGGGATCTTGCAGTACCAGCGCCAGCTTATCGGCCAGATCGTCCGCGCTGCCCAGGTGGGCATACATACCCGCGTCGGCCAGGATCTCGCGGCTCACGGGCGTGTCAAACGTCACCACCGGCAGCCCCATTGCCATATAGTTACTAATTTTCCCGCTGCCCTCTGTCAGGCTCATCTTGGGGGCTACGGCTACATCACCCAGCGCCAGGTAGGAGTGTGCATCTTTGTAGAAGATCCGCCCCGGTAGCGTCACCCGGTCGCCAATGCCCAGCGACGCGGCGTAGGCGCGGTAGCCGGCCGGGTCGGGGTAGCCCATCACCAGGAAATGCAGGTCAGGGAGGCGGGGAAGCAGCCGTTGGGCCGCCTCCAGCAGCAGATTGGTGCCCTGGTAGGGCGCAAGCAGCCCCAGGTAAACAACAATCCGCCGGTTCTCGGGAATGCCCAGTTGGGCCAGGAGTTGCCGGCGCTGCGCGGCCCAGGCTGTCGGGTTATCCGGCGGACGGAAGCGCGCGGTGTTGACGCTGTCAATCACCGTGTGCAGTCGCTGGTCGGCAACTGCCTGCTGCCGGCGGAGCAGGGCAGCGGCATTATGCGTCGAGGTCATCACCGCGTCGGCGTGCCGGTTGATCTGCCCCTCCAGGGCGGCGATGGGACGGTAGAGTGGGCTGGTTGGCGTTAAAAAGCCATGATCGATCATCTCGCTCGTCAGGCTGCCCTGGTAGTCGAACACCAGCGGCACGCGCAGCATTCGCTTGAGAACCGCACCAATCAACGCACCCTCGTGTAGATGTGCGTGGATCAGATCGGGGCGCAACGCCAGCGCTACCCGCAGGCTGCGCCACGAGAGCGCACCGTCGAGGTAGAGCTTGTGGCGGGACGAGCCAACCATCGCACGTTTTACCCAGGGCACATCCCAGGAGCGGCGAATGTCCATCCCCGGCATATCATCGCCGTTGTGGTAGGTCGTAAGCACCAGGCGATGTCCCAGGCTTTGCAGCGCCTTCAACTCTTCCCAGATCCGCACATGGCAGCCATAGTCAGCAAAGAAACTGGTTGGCGCAATCATCAAAATAGTGTAAGGCATACGGGGCCTCGTCTACGTAGTTTGATCGTCCGTCGGTGGGCGTATACTTGTAGCAGGGGGAACAACATACCGACCCTGGCTTTCTATCGTTTATCGTTATCCTCAACCGGGTGCATTGTACTCCAGGCCCGGTGACGATGCAATTCAACCTGCCTGATAGCCGGCTTAGACGGCATGCGGCGCGTTTTCAGGAAGATCCGCCGACGAACCGGTACGGCAGCGCAGGCGGCCGCGCGCTGTTCCGCCAGAGCCGATCTGTCAAACATCATTCACCGTGAAACTATATGAAAGAGATATAGTTGCGCTGTGTACTTTTTGCGTAAAAACTGTTATAATGAGTAAACTTGAGATATAAAATTTATATCAAGATGCGATGTTGCGTCAGGTTCGGGCCTGTTGTCTTTTACTCTCCTCTGCTATCCTCATATGTTCTGAAGTGTGTATCCGACAGCGCGCCGGCCCGGTATAACCCGACCGGCATCCTGGTGTTCGAAGTGGTATCATCCTTTCCCTGATGAATAAAAGCGTCTGCTGACCAGATGACCATCGGTGCAGTAGCAGTCTGCTGTATGAACAAGAGGTGTGCAATGCAAAATTATGACCAGGTATTGAGGACGCTCGGGTTTGGCATTGGGGTTATGCTGGCCGTGAGCCTGGTTTCTACTGGGATTTTCAAGCTCGGGTCGCCGGTAATATTTGGCATTGGTGCGCTGATCCTGCTCTGCGGTGGCCTCCTGATGATGATTGCCCTGGAACAGGGGCAGTAAGCGTTCCCAAATGAGCTTCCTGTCATCTTCCGGATAGTTGGCCGCATACTTATCGTCATTCAGTCGTGGTATACTTCCTGATAATACGGCAATGTTTCCCGTGTTGTGCAAACGATAAACTATGGCACAGCTCTTGCGACCACGGGTGTGCCGGGCATGCCTGAAACGCAGCCCTTTTGCTGAGGAGCTACCGGGCGTAGATAAGCGCGCTCTTCAGTTCAAGATGCAACGCGGTGATCAAGGAGTGCTGGTATGAGAGGAAGAAAACGACAAGATGAATGGGAAGATGATTGGGATGACGAGTGGGCGGATGATTGGGAAGAAAATGCTGCGCCCAAGTCACCTATCCAACGATTTACGGACTGGACTGGTTTGTCCGGTCTGTTTGCCAAAAAGCGGTCGGTGGAAGATGATGACGAGTTTGATCCGGATGATGATCCGGACGAAAGATCAAACTCGCGTGTTCAGGGTTTTGGCGACTGGGGCCGTCTCTACTGGCAACGTATGCTGGCAATTGTCTTTTTTGCAATTGGCCTGATTCTTATACTCCGGCTGGCAGTGCTCAGCATTTAAGATACAACCCGGTCTGATCGCCTGCCACCAGTGCCCCGGTATGATTTCCGGGGCGTTTTGCTGTTTGTGGTTAGCATGATCCTTCTTTTGCACGAAAATTGGCTGCCGGAGGCGACATGTTTTTTCGGATCAGGGACCACGTAGTGCGTGTGCATGTCCGCACTGGCCGTTTCGCGCTATTCGCTCATTTCGCGGCTTTCGTGGTCCAGACCTCACCGCATAACTCGTGTTCTTTAAGAGACTGTCTGAAAAGCTGATTCGCGTCGGTCCCACGGCATGCGGGGTGCCCTGCGCCACCGGACAGCGCCCCAGGAGTCCCGGCTTCAGCCGGGGTGTGGCCGGAACCGGCTGAAGCCGGGACTCCCGCGCCGGGGCCGTCGCCCCATGACCAAC
>JGI12109J20283_10100512_pt1 | contig 70532 bp, 60 predicted proteins | sample ElkSlonscriptome_12_FD_20283 | JGI IMG/M metagenome (IMG submission 20283) | reverse complement strand
GATTGCTTTCTCGAGCGCCTTCTCAATTGCATTCCCGAGCCCTCTAGCGCCTCACTCTGGGCTTCGACAGGCAGTGAATCGTCGTCTTCCGGAGGCTCTTCATGGTCTGCTGCTTTATTCTCAGGCTCTTCAAAATCTGCTTCACCAAACTCTGACGTTTGCAATACAGGTTCTTCAAAAACAGGTTCTTCATACTCTGACTCGAAGGCAGCCAGATCAGGGTCCATTTCAGCCTTGGAGGCGGCTACAGTAAAAGCTACCGAATCCGGCTCTTCGGACGTTTCTCGACGATGAGTTTTCGCGCCGACAGATGCGGCGGATCGATCCGATGGCGAACTGCTCTGGCTTTGCGCATTGACCTCCACCACATCCATTAACACCGGGATGTGGGAATCCTGGTTGTCACTCAAATCCATGGAATCGGCACGACTTCTGGCCTGGGCCAGATCGCGGTGACTAGCACTCTCCAGATCGCGGACTTTGATCCGCGCGCCACCATTGGGCAGTTCAGCCAATTCCAGCTCTTCGAGGCTGAGGTCAGTGGGGACCTCCTTGTCTATGGCCAGACGAATCTGACCGCGGCGCGCCCGGATAGCCACATAGAGACCGCGCAGTATGACGGCGACAATGGCCAGACCAAGGATAAGAATAACTAACTCACGCGGACTCATGGCTTCTGGGTGAACCTGCACGTCTCGAGTGCATTTAAGAAAATTTTTAAGGTTATCTTGCGGTTAACCCTATTTCTTTAACAGAAAATCGGGGCTGGGTGCAAGGCCCTCGCCACAAGGCCGCCTATTTCGCCGATTACATGGCCGCAAGTTCTGCCGCTTCATCGATATCTACTGTCACGATTCGGGAGACGCCGGGCTCATGCATAGTCACCCCCAGCAGCTGATTACCCATCTCCATGGTGATTTTATTATGGGTGATGAAAATAAACTGCACAGTAGCAGACATTTCTTTGACCAGGTTGGCATAGCGCCCGACGTTGGCGTCATCAAGGGGGGCGTCGACCTCGTCCAGCATGCAGAAGGGGGAAGGATTAAGATGGAAGATTGAAAACACCAGCGCGATTGCTGTCATCGCTTTTTCTCCACCAGAGAGCAGGTGGATAGTGCTGTTACGCTTGCCCGGCGGACGCGCCATGATGGCGACACCCGTGTCCAACAGATCTTCCCCGGTCATATCCAGATAAGCGTGGCCGCCGCCAAAGATTCGTGGAAACAGCGCTTGCAGGCCATTATTGATTTTATCGAACGTCTCCTTGAATCGAGTCCGCGTCTCCTTGTCGATCTTGCGGATGGCATTCCGTAAGGTGGCCAACGCCCTCTCCAGATCCTCATGCTGTTTGTCCAAATAGACCTTGCGCTCGGACTGCTGCTGGTATTCATCTATCGCGGCCAGATTAATGGGCCCCAGGCGCTGAATGCGGTTGCCGATCTTTTCCAGCTCCTGTTCACAGGTCTCGATGCTGAGCTCCTCCGGCAATTGCGCCAGCACGCTTTCAAGCTCAAACTTAGCGTCGCGTAGTTGCTCTAAAATGGCCTCACGCTTAACCGAGGCGCCCTCACTCTTAACCCGGGCCCGCATGAGCTCCTCACGGGTGGCATTAACCCGATCTTGAATCTCGTTACGCTTATGTTCCAGTTCACGAATAGTGTGTTCGTTTGCATCCACTTTCGCCTTGGCCGCATTAAGCTCTTTGTCCACTTCAAGCCGTTGCTCCAGCAGGACCTCAAGCTCCCTGCGCATGGCAGCGATAGGCTCGTGTGAGTCGTCGATCTGTTTGCGCAATGACTCCATGCGCTCCTTAGAACGCTGCACCTGGGTTGCCATCCGATCCATCGTCTGGCGAGTTGATTGCAACCTGGACTGTACAGACTGCTGCTGCAGCGCCAGTGCATGCGCCTGGTCCTTGTCATCCCTGGATTTTTCACGTGCCCTGGACAACTGCTCCTGGGTCTCTTGACGGCGCGACTGAAGTTCCTCGCGCCCACCTACGTCTACTTCCATGCTGTCCAGGGCAGTCTGCAGTCGGGCGCGGGCAGCGGCGATGTTGTCCTGCTCATAATCGATCTGCTGCGACAGGTCCTCAAGCTCTTGCTGGATGCGCTGTTGACGCAGCTTGCTTTCTTCTTCGCGGGCCAGCCGGCCGCTCAGGCTCGATTTAAGATCACCCAGTTTCTGGTTGGAGTCATTGATGCTCTGACCCAGAGATTCGCGACTGGCTTCGTCGTCCGCCAGGCTTTGGCGGAGGTCGACTCTTTTCTCATCCAAAGACTGAATTTTCTCTTCCAGGATGCTGATATCATTAGCTAATTTAGCTAACAAATCACGCCGCTCAGCAACACTCTCACGGGTGCTGGTGCTACGCAGTTGGAGCCAGGCCTTGCCCATCCAGACGCCGTCCGCCGTGATAACCGATTCACCGTCAACCAGACGCTTCCGGAGTTGCCAGGCTTCCTCCAGGCTATCGGCCACACAGATACCGCGCAGCAACCCGACGGTTTCATAGTTACTGCTTACCTTGGTAGCCAGAAGCGTTTTATCAGCGCCCGCTGTTGCGGCGCTATTTTCGGCATTGGCTTCAACGAATGCCAACTTGCCTTTGGGCCTGTCTGCCAGAATTGGTTCAACCGCATCCAGGCCGTTTACACAGATAGCCTGCAGGGAGTCTCGCAATACAGTCTCTACGGCAAGCTCCCAACCGGCTTCGATCTGCAGGCTTTCACCGAGACGCTGCTGACTGTCCAGACTCTTGCTGCGCAACCAGTCATTCAGCCCGGGGTTGTCCTGACCCAGCGCAGCCTGCTGCAGGGCTTCCAGTGAAGTCTGCTTGCCCTTGGCAGTTTGCAGCTCGCCACGAGCACTATCTATTTCCTCACTGCAGTCATTCAAAGCCTGGCGACTGGCTTTTATGGAGTCACCAAGCTGGCTGTGCTGATTGCGCTGAGAAGCGATTTCCGTTTCCAGGTGAGTGATTTCCCTGGCTGCCGCATCAATTTCTCCATCCGCTGGAGACTCGCGCAATTGTTTCTGCTCCGCCTCAAGCTTTTGCCTTCGCTTCAGGCCACGCTCAACAACCTGTTCGAGCTGTTGGATACGCGACTGCTCCACTTCGGCGGCCTGCCGGGGCTCCAATGCGCGTTGATTAAACGCGTCCCAATCCTGCTGCCACTGCTGCATGGCCTGCTCGGCTTTTGCCAGCTCCTCTCCAGAGAGTTTTTCTGCGCTTTGCGCCTGTTCAACACCGGGTATCAGTTCCTTCAATTCAGACTCAAGCTGAGTAGTGTTGCGCAAGTCGCTGTCCATCTCCTCACGCGCCTGCTCCCACCCCTCTTCCGTTTCCGATAGATCCAGTTTCAGTTGATCCACACGATCGATGTGATGCTCGATTGACTGTTCAATTCGAGCAATATCGTTACCCAGGCTGTAATACCGTGCCTGCACTTCACCGAATTCGTCGTTGAGATCGGCGTTGTCGGCCAGGTGTTTCTCAATCTCAGCATCGACGCCACGCTGATCCGCAGTACTGGCTTCGATCTTGAGCTCGAGCGCGCGAATCTGCTCCTGGCTGGATTTAATTTCGGCATCCAGATCCCGCCATTTCAAGCCATTGAGGTTGGCTGCAGTTTCTCGCTCCTGCTGCTTCAGCTGCCCATATTTTTCCGCCGCCACTGACTGCCGCTTCAAGTGCTGCAACTGGCGCTCCAACTCTTCTCGAATATCGGTCAGACGCTCTAGATTCTCGCGCGTGCGTTTGATGCGATTTTCGGTCTCCCGGCGACGCTCTTTGTACTTGGATATCCCAGCTGCTTCCTCGATGAATATCCGTAATTCCTCCGGCTTGGACTCGATAAGGCGAGACACCATGCCCTGCTCAATAATCGAGTAGCTGCGGGCACCGAGGCCGGTGCCAAGGAAGATATTGGTGATGTCCTTGCGGCGGCACTTGGCGCCGTTCAGAAAATAGGTGGACTGGGCGTCGCGGTCTACGCGACGCTTAATCGAAACCTCGGCAAAATTCGCATATTCGCCAGTTAATTTGCGATCGTCGTTATCGAAGATCAGCTCAACGCTGGCCTGGCCCACCGGTTTGCGGGCACCGGACCCATTGAATATGACGTCTGTCATCTGCTCGCCGCGCAGATTTTTAGCCGAGCTCTCACCCATAACCCAGCGCACAGCATCGATGACGTTGGATTTGCCGCAGCCGTTGGGGCCTACAACCGCGCACATGTTGGAGGGGAAGTTGATTGTGGTTGGATCGACGAAGGACTTAAAGCCCGATAACTTGATGGACTTCAGGCGCATTGCGAACCCATGGCGCTAATGCACTGTCGTCGTTGAGTTTTCAACTCTGCAGCTTGTGTAGTCACTTTGTAAAAAGCCAGCTTCAAACCAGGATTAACACTCGGATAACAAGCCTGCATGGATACCGTTATACCGAGTGTATCGACAGATTAGGTGCACGGATTAATGTAATCGCCCTGACTGTGTCAGTGCATACGCAGATAGAAATCTTAGCTCAATCGCCCTGGCAAAGACAGGATTATGGATAATTAATCTGCAGATGAAATTGACTGCGGCACATGAACCCGCCGGCCCGAGCACTTTTGTTTAAAGCGTAAAGGTTTTGCCTTACACTCGCGCTTCAAAGCCAAATCAACCCAGCCCTCACTACCGCTTCAAGGCCCGACATTTAATGACCCCGATCAGCACGCTCATCAACCGATTGATTGCTACAAGGACGCGCCCGACTCTGGCACTTTTGGCAATAGTGATAACGCTGTTTGCAGTCGCCAGCCGGGCTGATACCCCACCAGGCTGGATCAACAGTGAAAACAAATCAGCCTACACAACCAATAATGGCGAGTTGGAAATCACCATAGCCGGTCTGGTGGTGAATAGCGGCATTGATTTACTGAATGTCCGGGAGGATTTATTCGCTGGCAATCAGCGGCTTGCAGGCGACAGCGTAGATCTCGCCGGAACCCGGCTGGAAGTTCACTACGGCATCACCGAATGGCTGGCCGTTTTTTACCAGGACCAGTCTCAGTTAATGAAGATCGACCTGGGTGAAATCGGTGCGGTCAATGTGTTGAACATTGACAGTAGCATAGGCACAAAGTCGCGGCGCATGGGCTTTAAATGGATATTCTATGCCCGGGATCTGCCCGGTTTAAGAAACCCCGAAACAGCCGCGGCATTGGAAATTGCCACCTTCCGCTCCCAGAGTGATGATTTCGAGGTGATAGCTGACGCCATCAACCTCCCTGATGCCACCGTTGCGTTTGACGATCCTCGCACCATTGCCGTGAACGATTTGCAGGACAGCGGTTGGGAAGCACGCGTCCTTTACTCAACAACCTTGTCGAGTGGTTTAGTAGCCAGCGCCTGGGCTGGTTACCGGGATGCGGAGGCGAGTTCGGCCACCGGCAGCAATATCCCGACTGAATTGTTGCCAGAATCGTTTAATCAGGCTTACCGACTGGATGATTCATACTGGGTTCTTGGCGCCTCATTGAATTTCAATCTAGGCCCTCGACTGCCGGTTGTGTTAGGCTATGAATACTTCAAGCGCAACGACTTGAGCTTTAGCCTCGACCCGCCTGGCCTCCCGGAACAAGTGCCCGGATTTTTGAGTGCTGATGCCATGCCCGACGACAGCAACCTCACGTTGTCAGGCAGGGTTTCATGGTGGTTGACACCGAGGCTGCAGGTGTCCATGTCGACCAAGTATTTCTCCAATCAGTTTCTCGGGCTGATACCGCATTTCAATAATCCGCTCAGCGGCTCTTTCTCCGCTGAACCCTACGGCTATTTCGGCTTCGGTCTTGGCTACAGCTTGCGCGGATTGTGATTAAGCACACAGCGGCGACACAATCATCTGGATTAACGACGGAGATTGTTGAATAATTGCCCGCGCTTTAGCATCGGGCGGAGCCCGTCGTTTTAATTGCTCAACCATTTTACCTATCGATCAGGTTGCCGCTATAGGCAATAAGCTGATTGCTCTGTCGTTGCAGGATCAAGGATGCTCTGAACAATGAAGACATGCCTCTTGCTTTCATTCCCTACGCCCGTCAAGGCGCCATTGCGCTGGCGTGCCGACTGCCCGTCAAAGCTCGGTAACGCGGTCGGGCGCGCCGATTGTAAGCCCCTACAGCCGCGGACTACCCCTCGGCAAGCGCGCTGCAACCATTGGCGAGAGAGCCCGCCATTCCCTGCGGGTCGCGCCTTACAGCAGCGGCTTACGGACTCCCGCCCGGACTTGGCTGTATTAATCTCAGCATCCTAAATTTCACAAGAGGCATTCAATGCAAACATGGTTCAAGCATTCGATTCTTGCAACCCTGCTTAAGAGTTTCGTGGCCCTTTCCTCACTCTTGCCCTGCGCCTCGACGCTGGCCAGCGAGTTGGGCTTCGTTAACAACGAGGTTTTCATCGAAGAAGAAGACTACGATGGCCCACTGCCCCTTTTCCCCCTGAGTATTTCTGCGAATGGCGTGGTCGATCCCTTGCAAAATCTGTCGACCACCGGCGGTCTCGATTTACCCCGCTTTGTGTTCAGACTTGATTTTAACGACATCGACGATGGCAACTATCAATTCGCGACTGGCTTCATAATTGACGAAATCGGATCTGCTCGCCGCATTGAGATAAACATTCCCGGAATGGTCATCACTATCAGCGATAACGGCGCCACTCTCACCGGCACTATCGCGGACGATCAGGATATCGCTATTTACGCACGCCTGGACGCCAACACCGAGGCCACCACACAGATCGCCGGCACAGGCGTCCTGAAGTTCGAAGGCGCCAGCGCCAAACTAATATTCGACGCCAGAGCGCTCCTTCGTACCGCCGCACAGAGCCGAAGTAGTCTGGCCGGCTTTATCAACAGCTTGGACAGCGCCGGAAAGCGTTACAACTACACTTTGGTCTTACAGCAGTTAGATGCACAGAACAATCCTGTTCAGGACAACGAAATACTTTTCGGGAACAGCCCTGGCCCCAGGTTCAAACCCTTCCCCAGCTCGCGAACCACCGATTTTCAGCTATTCAACAGAGCACTCGCCAACCAGTTCAGAGGTGGCAACAGAATCGGTGGCACTGTCTCCTTCGCCAGCTTCATTAAGGTTCAATGCCCCCAGGGTCAGGTGCCTATCACTAACGCGCTTGGTGAGAATCAATCCTGCGTCGACATGGGCAGCCGACCAGCTTTTACTCTTTATGATTTAGAATCAGACCTGATGAGCCAGATCAGCATTGTCGAAGCTAGATTGTCTGGGGGCAGAGCCAGGAACAACGCCGTTAACAATCTGATCAGTCAAACTTCGGCTCTACTCGACGAAGCAATTGTTGTACTTGGCGATCCCGCCTTCCGCAACCAGGAAGGCGTCGAGGCATTCGACGCCGCGCTCTCCAGAGTTATGGGTTTTGTTGATCAAAATCTAGCCAATGGCGGCCGCAGCGACGCGAGTGCAATCAGCAGCATGCTCGTAAAGGCAAGCGATCTACTGTCAGTTCTGGGCAGTCGAGCTGTTCCTCTGACCATTGAAGAAACGGAGACAGCATCAAGCTCTATTCGCAACAGCATTAACAGCCTGAGAGGCATTTTCCAATCGCAACGCCTTGAGCAACAACTACCAGTGCTCGCCCCGGGAACGGGGAGCGGTCAACCTGCATCCGATCAGATGTCGGTACTGACCGGGCAGTCGGAGCTGGCGTTCACCACCAGCGTTCTCGACAGCATTGCCCGGGCAGTTAACGCCAACGTTGCCCTAGGTATTCGCATTGATTCGATACTGCGTGAGTCACTGATCGAGCTGTCTGAGGATGCCCTGGCATTGGTGCTGGACGACATTGCTGGTCAAGTTGGCCTCGATATCCAATATTCCGATTCCGCTACCACTCGAGGCATACTGGAGGACTATCCACAGCTCATATCTGCTGCCTTGAGCGTGGTTGGCGTTCGCTTAGAAGCAAGAAGCGGCCTGGATGAAACGAGGATCCAGACCAGGCTTCGCAACAGCGGCATGAATGCTCCCGCCGCCGGTGCCCTCGCTTCTCTGCTGTCCTCCTATACCAATCCGGAAGATATCGTTCTATTTTCGACTTTGAAGCCGAGTACTGCTGCAGATTTTCTCTCGACCGCTCTCGGAAAGGGTGCCAGGATCTACTTCGACGCGAGGTCCTCGGTAACGGTACTGCGGTATCCGGGGATGGACAGACCGGTGAATATCACGCGAGTCGACCTGGTATCGAGCAGTTTTCCGACAGGCGTAATTGATTTACCCGACGGCTCACTCTATGTCGCCGCCGATAATACCGCGAGTATTGCTCTGCCGGCTCTGGCAAATATTTTTAACTTCGTAGCGCTGGTAAACAACAACAATGGCGGTCTGGCCCTCACCAGCGATGCCACCCTGCGCATCAACACAGACAGCTCCTTGATTTCAGGAATATTGCCTTTTTCAGGGGTCAGAATGAATCATGCCAGAAGGGTCGATATCGAGATTCTTGAGCCTGATATTTCCGATCCAACCGATTCCCGGTATGAGTTCAAAATGACCTACGGTAAAGGCGGCGAGCAGGCTCTTGCTCCTTACTTCAACGATCCGGCGTTCTTTGCCGCGATCGAGGCTGAAGGCTTCGACTACTCCATTGACAGAGCAACCGGGATAATCACAGTAAGCGGTTCGCAATTCCGCCCGGATTATTTTGTCACGATACCCGATTTTTATGATTTGCTCTATCGCTCCCAGATTGACAGCCAGGCCGTGGCTTTTCGACCGGTAGACATGAACAATGATGGGATTACGGATTACCGAGTCATCATTGGGAATACAGTGCAAGTTGTCTATGGCCTGCCCATGGTCAATTAGCCGCTCACCCCCCACTTTCGCTCCCAGCACTGCAAAGTGGGAATCAATTAATGCACAAGACTGCATGACTGTCATACTCTGCCCTTCATGCTGTCGTGGGCTCAATTAGGCATGAAACCATCCCACAAAACTGGCAATTCCCGTCAATTGCAGGTACTGTCGCGGCTGACTAATTCATGCAGTTCATTACTGGCACACGAATTGCACGGGTCGTTAGACGACTGTTGGGCCGAAGGCACTGCTCAAGGCGCAATATTCACAATAATGACTCATCAGGAAGTTAAAATTTAACAATGACCACGATGACATTGCTTTTCGCCTTCGGCGGCACGGGTTTTATTATCTGGGCGCTGCGGCCCCTGGCCCATCAAACAGGTTTGGTTGACCATCCTGGTGGCCGCAAAAACCACGCGCATCCGACGCCGATGGTAGGTGGCCTGGGCATCTTTTTGGGTTCGTTGCTTGCGATCGCCCTGTTACCCGGTGCAATCCCGGAATACAAAGGGTTTCTTGCGCTATCAGCCCTGGTCTTGTTCATGGGCACCATCGATGATGTTAGAGAACTAAATGCCTTGACGCGCCTCGTAGGGCAAGGGCTCGTGGGCCTGGTGATGGCGCTCGTAGCGGGGGTAACCCTAAACTCGCTTGGAAACATCGCCGGTACTGATGATTTTGAATTAGGCGTATTCGCCGTGCCGCTCACGGTTTTCGCCACAGTCGGTGTCATCAACGCGATTAATATGAGCGACGGTGTCGATGGGCTCTCTGGGGGACTAAGCTGCGTGACTCTGGTTTTAATCGCCGCCGCTGCCCTTATTCAGGGCAACTCTCTTCACGCCAGCTTTCTGGCCATCCTTATTTTCGCGACGCTGGCCTTTCTCACGCTGAATTTCCGACGCCCGATAAAGAAGTCGGCGTTGGTTTATCTGGGCGATGCCGGCAGCACCATGCTTGGCTTCATGTTGGCGTGGCTGCTTATAGATGCTACTCAGGGTCAGTCGAAGATGTTTTCACCGGTGCATGCGTTGTGGTTTGCCGCGGTGCCATTGATGGATACGGTAAATCTTTTAATCAAGAGACCCTTGGCAGGACATTCACCACTTCGTGCAGGACACGATCATTTCCACCACTACCTGATGCGACGTGGGTTGAGCACAGGCAAAACCGTTGCACTGATCATTGCGATTGCGATTTTCTTCGGACTGATCGGGCTCGCCGCTATCGCCTACGACATCAACGAACAGTTGATGTTCACATTATTTCTCGCCACCTTCGCGGTTTATTATTTTATTTCGGGTACGCCAGAAGAAGCGCTCGTTTCTGAATAAGTGCTGCGGTGCAGCCGCTGACTAACCTTGCCGCCCCGGCGTCTTTTGGTGATCTTTCTGCGCCAATAAAAATCATTGAAAACCAGCAGGCACCAATACGGGTCGGAAAACAAACCTGATAGCTGGAAAACGATCCTCTTCAAACGAACCACCCCTCTTACGATTGTCTTCAATCCGAGGATACACTGACCTTCCCTATCAGCAGTCAAAATAAACCCGGTTCAGAGGGTGTAAGCCAACAGCGCAATCGAATGGAGTCAGCGAAAATAAACAGACTTAAGCGCTAGATTCCGTCTGTTTTGCATCGACGATAGAGTCATTTTGGCCGGTAGCGGCCCGCTGCTGACGGCCGGCTTTTATATTTTACTTTGCAGAACCCAGGCTGCAGGGCACTGATTTGAAGACCAAAATTTTTACTTCCCGAAAGGTTCAGGTTGACAAGCCCGTGACAACTCTTTGTCCAGGCTTTGTAAACTAGCGGGAATATCCGCACCCCACTACATTGATAGTCAGCAGGGAAAGCTGTCTGAATACAGGGACGTATTCACTTCTTACCTTACTGGCCAATATTTTCGGATTTAGAAGTAAACCCGCCGAGCCGACGTCTACAAGGAGATTGAGCGTGGAGACAAAATGCTGCAATTGAACTTACCGACGGAAATCGAAGACCGCCTGGATTTATTGTCATTGCGAACCGGCCATACTAGAGGCTTCTACGTGATCGAAGCGCTTCTGGAATACCTGGACGATATAGAAAATCGCGCTGTAGTTCTGGAGAATCTGGAAAGCTTCGGGGTACAGGAAAAAGATCAATGATTGCCAGGTGGAGGTGCTGAACTGAACAAAGAAGGCGTCTTGAAGCTCAGGGCCAGACCAAGAGGCGCTTGGCGACTCTCCAGCATTATCTCCAGCATAATCTCCAGCATACTCTCCAGCAAAAACACGAGCGTCCTGAATATTTTCCGAGTGCCTGCGCTGCCGTACTGTCAGCCTGATAGACTTCGAGCCGATCGCCACGGTAGGCTTTACGGATTGTCAGATTGGCGGATTAATGAATGGTCGGGACGACAGGATTTGAACCTGTGACCACTACACCCCCAGTGTAGTGCGCTACCAGACTGCGCTACGCCCCGAGAAAAGACTTGAGCAGAGGGAAGGGAATTCTACCCACGTTTCGGTTTCGAAACCAGCGATTACTCCCTGCGTTGCAGCCAGCCAGGTCATCCACGATTCTCTAGCGGCTAACCCTGGCAGCGCTGACTCAAACAGCTCACTTGTCGGGATCTTTTTGGGTTTTACCGTGCGGCTCTATAGCTTGGCGATCACTTCTTCCAAGTCGCGAATGAGGGACTTGATTTCACTGGGCTTGAAGCTGATCTTGTTCATCTCCTCCGGATCATTTGACATCTTCTGCCTGGCGCCACCGATAGTGTAGCCCTGTTCATAGAGCAGACTCTTGATCTGGCGAATGAGGATAATATCCTCTCGCTGGTAGTAGCGCCGATTGCCGCGGCGTTTCACCGGTTTGAGTTGAGGGAATTCGGCCTCCCAGTAGCGAAGGACGTGAGGTTTAACGCCACAGAGTTCGCCCACCTCGCCAATCGTAAAGTAGCGCTTGGGAGGAATCGGGGGCAGTTCGTCGTTAGTCTTCGGTTCCGGCATAGTTCTCAACTCTTGCCTTCAGCTTTTGACCGGGCCGGAATGTCACCACGCGTCGCGCCTTGATAGGAATCTCTTCTCCGGTCTTGGGGTTGCGACCGGGACGTTCCTTCTTGTCGCGCAGATCGAAGTTGCCGAAACCTGACAGTTTAACCTGTTCATTACGCTCCAGAGACAGGCGGATTTCTTCAAAAAACTGTTCGACTACTTCTTTGGCCTCGCGTTTGTTCAGGCCCAATTCCTCAAACAGTCGTTCTGCCATGTCGGCCTTGGTGAGTGCGCCGCCCGCCATTTTCAGCCCCCCGACTACTTTCTTAAATTAGCATTAAATTGTTCTTGTAGAGCGTTGATGCATCTACCAATTGTAGCGTTTATCTCTTCTTCGCTAAGAGTGCGTGAAGGATGCTGCCACGTCAAGCCCAATGCCAGACTTTTTGCATTTTTTTCTACCGCATCCCCTTGATAAACATCGAATAATTTCAGATCGGTGAGATGATCGCCAGCTGTCTGACGAACCAGGGCCAAAATATCCGCCGCCAATACGTCCTCATGGACGACGATAGCCAAGTCACGACTTACCTCCGGTTGCCTCGAAAGCACCGCGACCTGCGGCACGTGAGCGGCCAAAAGCGGCCTTTGGGCTAACTCGAAAAGGTAAACCTCGGCAGCAATGCCGAGCTGACGCTGGATCGCCGGGTGCAAGCTACCCACATGCCCGACCAGCTCACCGCTCGCGGCAACACTTATCCTGGCGCAGCGCCCCGGATGATACGGCAGCTCATCGACTGGCTGGAACTCAAATTTTCCCGACTTGCCGCCTTTCTCAAGCAGAAACTCGACGTCTCCTTTTACATCATAAAAATTATTTAACTCTTTGTTTTCTAACCAATTTTCTGGGTTTTTCAACCCGTAGGCAAGACCTGCAATCCGCTCCTCATGGGAGATCGCTCCGGCTTCATTCCGAAACACCTGCCCGCATTCGAATAACCGCAGTCGCTCCTGCTGACGATTCACGTTGTAGCGCAACGTACTCACCAGACCGGGCAGCAAACTCGTGCGCATGACGGACATGTCTTCTGAAATAGGATTCTCCAGTAGCACCGCTTTGTCTTTTTCGGCGCCGCCCCACTGCATCAGTTCCGCCAGTTTCGGATCGATGAAACTGTAAGTGATGGCCTCCTGATAGCCCAGATCCACAAGCGCTCCCCGCAGTCGCTGTAGGGGCAGTCGTGATTCGGTAAGCCGGCCCAGTCGCGCCTGATCCAGACCGCCGGTACTGGGCACGTTGTTATATCCGTAAATGCGTGCCAGCTCTTCGATCAGGTCAGCCTCGATCTCGATGTCGAAGCGAAAGGTAGGCACGCTAACAGTGATCTGCTTCTCATCCTGAGCAACCACTTTCATACCCAGGCGTTCAAAAATATCTGTTATCTCATCTCGAGGAATCTCGACACCCAATAGACGAGGCACGTTAGCCAGCCGCAGCTCAACCCTAAGCTCCTCGGGCATTTCCCCTAAGGCTTCGGTGATTGGCCCAGCCTCACCACCAGCGACGGCCAAGAGAAGCTCAGTTGCCCGCTCCATCGCCCGATGCTGTAGCCGATAGTCCACACCGCGTTCATAGCGATGCGAAGCATCGGTGTGCATGCCAAAGCTGCGAGCTTTGCCGGCGATTGCAAGCGGCGCAAAGAACGCACACTCGAGGAAAACGTCACTGGTGTCGGCAGTAACTGAGCAGTCCAGCCCGCCCATAATACCGGCCATGGCAACCGCCTTATCGGCATCGGTGATGACCAGTATATCGTCGTTGAGTGTAACTTCTTTGCCGTCCAATAAAGTCAGTTTCTCGCCGGAATCCGCCATGCGGACATCGATTCCGGTGCTGAGTTTGGCCAGATCAAAGGCATGCATCGGCTGGCCCAGTTCAAGCAGGACGTAATTAGTGACATCAACAATAGGGTCAATCGAGCGTAGGCCACTGCGTCTGAGTTTCTCCTGCATCCACAACGGAGTACTCGCATCCAGATTGACTCCTTTAACCACCCTTCCGAGGTAGCGCGGGCAGCCCTTTGTACTGGTTACGCTGACCGGAAACTCGTCACTGATAGTCGCCTGAACAGACCCCATCGCTGGCTGACGAATTTCCTGCCGGGTAAGGACTCCCACTTCCCGGGCGATGCCAAGCAAGCTCAGACAATCGCCGCGGTTTGGCGTCAGGTCGAGCTCTATGCAGAGGTCGTCGAGGTGAAGATAGTCGCGGATGTTTTGACCTAACGGCGCGTCAGCCGGCAGGAGCAGAAGACCGGTGGATTTATCTTCCAGGCCCAACTCTTGCGCTGAGCACAACATACCCTGGGATTCGACACCTCGCAGTTTGGCTTTCTTGATCTTGAAGGGCTTATCGCTGTCATCGCTATAGAGTTCGGCCCCTAGGTTCGCAAACGGAGCCTTCATCCCCGCTTTTACATTAGGAGCACCACAGACCACCTGAAAAGTTTCACTGCCGGTGTTGACCTGGCACAGACTGAGCTTGTCGGCATCGGGATGCGCTTCGACACTGGTCACCTCGGCTACGATGATACCGCTGAAGGCTCGCGCCACCGGCGCACTGCCATCCACTTCAAGCCCCGCCATAGTCAGGCGTTCGATAAGCTCATCGCTGTCCGCGCCGACATCAACCCACTCCTGTAGCCAGCTTAGGCTGAATTTCATCCCGTCAGTCCCGACTCAATGGAATTGATTAAGAAAACGGATGTCGTTTTCGAAGTAGGTGCGCAGATCAGAAACACCGTAGCGGAGCATGGCCATGCGTTCGACTCCGAAACCGAAGGCGAAACCGCTATACCGGTCTGGATCGATTCCCGACATTTCCAGTACGCGCGGATGCACCATGCCGCAGCCAGCCAACTCCAGCCAACCGGTCTGACTGCAGATGCGGCAACCCTCACCTCGACAACTCACGCAACCCATATCGACTTCTGCCGAGGGCTCCGTGAAAGGAAAGTAGGAAGGACGAAATCGCACCGGCGCATCGGCCTCAAAAAAGGCCCGCAGAAATTCCTCGATCGTGCCCTTCAGATCAGAAAATCGTATGCGCCTGTCAACGACCAGCCCTTCAACCTGATGAAACATGGGGGTGTGAGTGAGATCAGAATCGCAGCGATAGACCCGTCCGGGGCAGATGACCCGAATCGGCGGCTTCTCACGCTCCATCACCCGCACCTGGACTGGTGATGTGTGAGTACGTAGAACCGTCCCCGGGCGCACATAAAAGGTATCATGCATGGCGCGAGCAGGATGGTGCTCTGGGATATTGAGGGCCTCAAAATTGTGGTACTCATCCTCAATCTCGGGACCCTCTGCAACTTCGTAGCCACCCTGGCGAAAGATTTCGGCGATGCGATCAATGGTTATAGTGATGGGATGCAGCCCACCCGGACTTTGACGGCGCCCGGGAAGAGTGACATCAATAGTCTCGTTGGCCAGCTTCGCTTCAAGCTGGGCGCTGACGAGGGCCAGTTTGCGCGCCTCTATCGCCTTCTGAACCTCTACCTTGGCAGCGTTGATCCGCTCCCCGGCAGCAGGTCTCTCTTCTGCCGGCAGAGTGCCCAGGGTTTTTAGCTGAGCTGTCAGCTCTCCTTTCTTACCAAGATACTGAACCCGCAGCGCATCCAGCGATTTTTCGTCATCAGCCTCTGCGATGGCATCCAGAGCTCGCCGGACCAGGGAATCAGTAGCAACCATGTTCCGACTCCGTGGCGATCATTCAAGCAGCCAGGCTGGCTTTGGCTTGATCCACAATTGCATTAAACGCCGACTTGTCGTGAACCGCCAGGTCAGCCAGCACGCGCCGGTCGATCTCAACATTGGCTTTCTTCAGGCCTGCGATCAGTTGGCTGTAGGTCATGCCGTGCTCGCGAGCCTGGGCATTAATGCGAGTAATCCACAGCGAACGGAAAACACGCTTCTTGTTGCGGCGGTCACGGTATGCATACTGGCCGGCTTTAGTGACCGCCTGATTTGCTACGCGATAGATACGGCTGCGGGCACCGTAGTAGCCCTTAGCCTTCTTTAATACTTTTTTGTGGCGACGATTGGCGATAACGCCTCGTTTGACTCGAGCCATTTCTAGATCTCCTTACAATGACTGGGAATTAGCTTTCGCGAAGCATTCGCTTTACGGCGGGCACGTCCCTGGGATGGACGGCACTGGTGCCGCGCAGCTGACGCTTGCGCTTGGTCGTCATCTTGGTGAGGATATGGCTCTTGAAAGCGCTCTTGCGCTTGAAGCCGGAAGCGGTCTTTTTAAACCGTTTCGCAGCACCACTGTGGGTTTTTAATTTACCTGAACTCATTTTCCGCAACTCCGCATTTATCCCGCCTAGGGATTTTTAAAGTAATAATTTAACAATAAGTCACCGCAGCCGGGATCTGCGTTGAGATCCGATTGCGAACACGCCTAAAGCAAAAAGGCCAGCGGACTAGTCCCAAGCGTAAAAAACGCGCTCGAGAAAGTATCGCTGAGCCTTTCGCTAGCAGACGGAATCTGTCTACGGCAGTGACTAACTGCTCTTTTTAGTTGGCGCCAGAACCATTATGATCTGCCGGCCTTCCATCTTGGGCTCCTGCTCTACAGAACCATATTCCGCCAGATCCTCACGAATCCGACCGACCAGCTCCATACCAAGATGCTGATGGGCCATTTCCCGGCCACGGAATCGCAAAGATACCTTGGCCTTGTCCCCATCTTGAAGGAAACGTGTCAGGTTGCGTAGTTTTACCTGATAATCCCCCTCTTCCGTCCCTGGTCTGAATTTGACTTCTTTGACCTGAGTCCGCTTTTGCTTCTTCTTATTAGCGGCCTTCTGCTTTTTCAGGTCAAAGACATGCTTGCCATAATCCATGATCTTGCAGACCATGGGATCTGCATCCGGTGCAATAAGCACAAGATCAAGCTTGGCTTCGACGGCAGCTTGACGGGCTTCCTCAATGGGAACTATGCCTACCTGCTCGCCGTTGGCTCCAACCAGTCTTACCTGGTCGGCCTCAATATTTTCATTGATGGCAGTTTTCTTGGGATTACTCCTCATAATCAGCGCGAACGCTCAAACCTCTCAAACGATGTCATTGTTTCCGCCTGTAACCATTACTCAGCGGCTTCTTCTTCCGACAGCTAGTCATCACTGCGACCAAAACGGGCAACATCCTGGTACAAGTGAGCGCAAAAGTCGTCAAATGTCATCGTTCCCAGGTCGTCACCTCCGCGCGTACGAACCGCCACCGACCCTGCGCCAAGCTCCTTGTCACCTACAATCAGCAGGTAAGGGATCTTCTGCAGAGTATGCTCGCGGATTTTAAAGCCGATCTTCTCATTTCTCAAGTCCGCATCGACTCTGAAGCCCTTGTTTTGCAAGGATTCTTTGAGATTTTGCGCATACTCCGACTGCTTGTCGGTAATATTCAGGATGACTGCCTGAACCGGGGCCAGCCAAGTGGGCATGGCACCGCCGAAATGTTCGATCAGAACACCTATGAAACGCTCGAAGGAACCCAGCACAGCCCGGTGCAGCATGACCGGCTCTTTTTTGTTGCTGTCTTCGTCAATGTAGTTGGCGTCCAGCCGACCTGGAGTAAAAAAATCCACCTGAATCGTGCCACATTGCTGAATTCTGCCCATACAGTCCGTCAATGAATACTCGATTTTGGGGCCGTAAAATGCGCCTTCGCCGGGCTGGAGCTGCCATTCCAGGCCGGTAGCATCAAGAGCATCGCTGAGAGACCTCTCTGCTTTTTCCCACAGATCGTCACTACCAACACGCTTTTCCGGGCGCGTGGACAATCGCAGCAAGATCTCATCAAATCCGAAGTCGTGATAAACCTCGAATAACAGTTTCATAAAATCTGCCACTTCCGCCTGAATCTGATCTTCAGTACAGAAGATATGGCCGTCGTCCTGCACAAAGCTGCGAACACGCATCAGACCGTGCATGCTGCCGGAAGGTTCGTAGCGGTGGCAGGAGCCGAACTCAGCCAAGCGTAATGGTAAATCCCGGTAGCTCTTCAAGCCCTGATTAAAAACCTGAACGTGGCAAGGGCAATTCATAGGCTTGATCGCATACATGCGGTTGTCCGACTCGACGCTGAACATCTCCTCGGAAAATTTGGCGGCGTGCCCGGAGCGCTCCCACAGTGAGTAGTCTACCAACTGCGGCGTCTTAATCTCCTGATAGCCATGCTCTCGCTGCTTGTCCTGCATGTAGTCCTGAATGATCTGGTACAAAGTCCAGCCTTTCGGATGCCAAAATGGCATACCTGGCGCTTCTTCCTGAAAATGGAAGAGTTGAAGCTGCTTGCCCAGCTTTCGATGGTCACGCTTTTCTGCCTCGGCCAGTCGCTCCAGATATTGATTAAGTTCTTTCTTCGACCCCCAGGCAGTGCCGTAGATGCGCTGCAGCATCGCGTTATCGGAATTCCCGCGCCAATAAGCACCGGCAACTGAGGTAAGCTTGAAAGCCTTGAATTTTCCGGTGCTCGGGACATGCGGGCCACGACAAAGGTCAACAAAATCTCCCTGACGGTAAAAGGACAGCTGCTCCGTACCCGGAATGTCCTTTATGATCTCGACCTTGTAGTCTTCGCCCAACTCCTTAAAGAGCTGGACCGCCTCCTCTCTGGACATCACGGAGCGCTCTACTTCCAGGTCTTCCTTGACAATGTCCTGCATAGTCTTCTCTATCGCTTCCAGGTCTTCCGGCGTGAAGGGTCGCTCGAAAGCAAAATCGTAGAAGAAACCGTTTTCAATGACCGGACCGATAGTGACCTGAGCTTTCGGAAACAGTCTATGCACAGCCTGAGCCATGAGATGGGCACAGGAGTGGCGCAGCACCTCGAGACCGTCATCATCACGCTCGGTGACAATCGCGACGTTGGCATCCTGGTCTACGCAGTAGGAAGTATCAACGAGCTCACCGTCGACGCGCCCGGCCAAGGCTGCCTTGGCAAGGCCCGGGCCAATGTCAGCGGCTACTTCCGCAACGGTAACCGGCTTGTCGAAAGCCCGCTGACTTCCATCGGGCAGTTTAATGTTGGGCATAGCTGTATGAATAGTTTGCAGACGCGCCTGCAGCGCACCTGTCTTCAATTGCAAGTAAATACGGAGAGGCGATTGTCCTGCTGAGGGATGGTAGGCACGACCAGATTCGAACTGGTGACCTCTACCATGTCAAGGTAGCGCTCTAACCAACTGAGCTACGCGCCTATTTCCTGCTAATTCCTGCAAACTTTCTTTGCAGGCTGATGCCCTCCCCAGAGGACCGGGGATTATACGGAATTCAGCACGCCTGTGTCGACGGGTTTGTGCGCGAAAATTTGCCGTTAATCAGGTCGTTAACAGCTTCTCGCGCAATTCACCGATGCGGTCGCGGGTTGCGGCGGCTTCCTCGAAGGCCAGGTCCTGTGCCTGAGCATACATTTTCTGCTCCAGTGACTTTATCTCCTTGCGCACCTCGGACGGATCAGAGAAATTCAGGTTCGCGAACGCACCCCCGGGTTCGGCCACTGCCCTGGAACGGCCTCGGCCACGGCTGCCGGGGGCGGCATAAGCCCCTTCCATGATGTCCAGCACCCGCTTCTTGACCCCAATCGGAGTGATATTGTGAGCCTTGTTATAGGCAAGCTGCACCTCGCGTCGGCGCGAGGCCTCATCGATGGCCCGCTGCATGGAACCGGTCACCTTATCACCATAGAGTATGGCCTTGCCGGCCAGGTTTCTTGCCGCGCGGCCTACCGTCTGAATCAAGGACCGCTCCGATCTCAGGAAGCCTTCTTTATCGGCATCGAGCACAGCCACAAGCGATACCTCGGGAATATCCAGCCCTTCCCTGAGCAAATTGATCCCCACTAATACATCGAAGTTGCCAAGGCGAAGGTCGCGAATAATTTCTGAGCGCTCCACAGTATCAATATCCGAATGCAGGTAGCGCACTCGCACATCGTGCTCTGCAAGGTAGTCGGTCAGGTCCTCCGCCATGCGCTTGGTGAGCACTGTCACCAGAACACGCTCGTCCTGAGCGACCACCCGGCGCACTTCTGACAGCAGGTCGTCTACCTGACTGGAGGCGGGCCGTACTTCCAGTTCCGGGTCTATCAGACCCGTCGGGCGCACGACCTGCTCGACGAGCTGACCCTGCTTATCCTGCTCATACGGGCCCGGGGTAGCAGAGACAAAGAGTACCTGAGGCGTCAAAGTCTCCCACTCCTCGAAACGCAGGGGCCTGTTGTCCAAGGCAGATGGCAATCGAAATCCGTACTCCACCAGAGTCTCCTTGCGCGAGCGATCGCCCTTGAACATGGCGCCAATCTGCGGAATCGAGACATGGGATTCGTCTACTACCACCAGAGCATTGTCCGGCAAATAGTCGTAAAGCGTCGGCGGCGGCGCTCCGGCAGCGCGGCCGGAAAGGTAACGAGAATAGTTTTCGATACCAGTGCAATAACCCAGCTCCTGGATCATCTCCAGGTCAAATCTAACGCGCTGCTCGAGCCGTTGAGCTTCTACCAGCCGGTTATTGTTGCGCAACACGTCCAGACGCTCACGCAATTCTTCCTTGATGGCATCGAGTGCGTTGAGCATGGTGTCCCGAGGCGTGACGTAGTGAGACTTGGGAAAAACCGTCAGCCTTGGAACTTCCTGCGTGACCGAGCCCGTCAGTGGATCGAAATAGGACAACTTCTCGATTTCATCATCAAAAAGTTCGATGCGAATGGCGTGGCGCTCTGATTCCGCCGGAAAGATATCGATGACATCGCCGCGCACTCGATAGGTCGCCCTGCGCAGCTCCATATCGTTGCGGGTGTATTGCAAGTCCGCCAGGCGCTTAAGCAGATTGCGCTGGTCAATGTGGTCGCCCCGATCCAGGTGCACCACCATCTTCAGATAGGATCCGGGATCTCCCAGGCCGTAGATGGCGGACACCGTTGCCACGACAATGACATCGCTTCGCTCCAGCAGCGCCTTGGTGGCAGAAAGTCGCATCTGCTCAATATGGTCGTTGATGGAAGCGTCCTTCTCGATATAGGTATCAGAAGAAGGCACATAGGCTTCAGGCTGATAGTAGTCGTAATAAGAGACAAAGTATTCCACGGCGTTGTTGGGGAAGAACTCCCTGAACTCACCATAGAGCTGCGCCGCCAGAGTCTTGTTGGGCGCCATCACCAGGGTCGGTCTCTGCACGCGCTCGATGACATTGGCAACGGTGAAGGTCTTACCGGAGCCGGTGACTCCGAGCAGGGTCTGGGCGTGCAGGCCGTCTTCCAGCCCCTCCACCAATTGTTCAATGGCTTCAGGCTGATGACCCGCGGGCTTAAAACCTGCTTCTACCTTTAGAGACTTAGTCATACGGAAGCGACCACCCGCAAACTCTCTAGACTATCGCAAAATAAGTGGCGACGTGTAGCCGGAGTTGACCCAAAGCGGTTAAGTCATTAGACTTCGCGCCGTTTCGAGCTATATACTCGCAACTCTCCAGCTTTGCTGCCCAATAGCTCAATGGTAGAGTAGGTGACTGTTAATCACTTGGTTCCTGGTTCGAGTCCAGGTTGGGCAGCCAATAATCAAATAAAAAAAACAAGAGCTTGTGGAGCTTACCCTTCCCTCCTCACATAAGTCTGTTACTAAAATCAGCAAATCGAATGCGCCTCGACATGGCGAATGATTTTAGATCTGACCAACTCAAAAAACCTTCCTGCGCCAGTGGCAGGGCTAGCAGTATCTTACCTTGGCGCTGGACTTGTTAGCGTGAGAGGATTTCCGGTGGGCACTAACATCAACCTCTTATGGACTATTGCACTCAGTGTGTCTATTAGTAGATTCCTGGCGGCGTCACCAGTGATACCCCCCCAATTAAAGCAACAGCTATCCGGAAAAATCATGCTGCCCTGATCAGACTCCTTGGCGGGACACCGCCTGTAGCCGCAGTGGCCGAAATCGGTCTGCACCTAGACACCATCCAGAAACAGCAGGTGAAAATGATAGAAAAACCGCTCTTGGCAAAGGCTGCCTTGTCGGCGATATCTTCGATGGTAGTGCCGGCAAATCCACGATCCAGGATTGGGCTTTCCGCCGTGGCCAGTATCCGTTCCCTGCTGCTGTTGGCGCGAGTTCCTGTCACGACCCACCTTCTTTGTAGAGTTTCTTAGACGAGGCCAACTATACCCTCGGTACAGTTAATTCAAAGATTCCTGCGGGTAATTCGATCAACAACCATTTTTTAGCCTGCAAGCAATTGAATTTTCTGAAAATTAGTTCTCCTTACGATTAACACCCCTGGTTCACTAGTTTCCGGACCACCGCCTCTCTAAACTGTGCCGCAATTGTCACAGGTGGCCACCCGTGCGAAATCAGGTTGCATAGACTCCCATCATCTGATCATCAGCAGTTCGATCTATGGCGAGAGCTGTGCGCTTGGCAACTCCAATCAACAGAAATACAACCGGGTTGAACAACAAACCCGTTAAGGACGATTCTCCCGTGAGAAAAAATGAGATTTCCCCGATAGCATTGGCAGCCCTGGTCGCTGCTTTTTTGATTTACCTGATATCCGGTTCCGGCGCTCAAGCCGCCGATTCAGGAACAGACAATGTGCCCTTGTATGACAACCTGGGGGGCTATGAAGTGCCGGTGACAACCGAGACAGAGCTGGCCCAGCAGTATTTCTATCAGGGCATGCGTCTTTACTATGCGTTCAACCACGCAGAGGCAATTCGTGCCTTCCGAGCTGCGCAGCGACTGGATACTGGCTGCGCCATGTGCTGGTGGGGCGAAGCCTTAGCCTATGGCCCCAACATCGATCTGCCCATGGACCAGCCGTCCGCGGAGGCAGCGCATCGCGCGATCCAGCTGGCGCTGGTGAAAAAATCTTCCTCGTCGGAAAAGGAGCAGGCGATGATTGAGGCACTGGCGCTGCGCTATGCGGCCGATGCACCGGCACAGCGTGACTACCTGGATCGCGCCTTTGCAAATGCCATGGCCGAACTCGACAAGGACTATCCGAGCGACGCCGAAGTTTCCGTGCTTTACGCTGAGGCACTGATGGACTTGCGTCCTTGGGATTACTGGACGGCTGAAGGTAGACCGCAACCAGGGATGGAAATAGCCCTCGAGAAACTGCAACAGGTCATCGCCCGCAATGAGTCACACCCAGGCGCCTGCCACTTCTACATACACGCTGTCGAAGCCGTGTATCCTGAACGGGCGGTTCCCTGTGCCGAGCGTCTGGCCAGGCTGGAGCTCGGCGCCATGCTGCTTACGGCAGGTAAGCCTGCCGAGGCGGAGCAGGCGTTTCGTGAGGAATTGGCCTAGTTCCCAGAAAATGTCTGGTCGTTGTACGGTATTGCCGAGCCCCTGAAGCAGCAAGGCAAAATTGAAGAGGCGGCAGTTCCTGAAGCGATTCTCAAGCGCGTTGCGGGCACTGCCGATGTGGAAATCTCCAGTATTTTTTGATCTTACGGGGTCGGGGAAAATTGCTCCGACCCCACTTTAAATCTGGTCGCCTGGACCATGAGTGAGGGTATTATGAGAATTGTGTTGTTCATGTTGCTAATGTTGACTCTTGATTCGCTTACTGCGAATCCGGTGTCTTATCAAGAGGGTAATCTTATCCTGCCGGGAGTCGCTGTGGCTGATGAGGAGGCAAACGCGTATTTCGAAGACGTCATGCTTCGTTATGAAGGGGACGGATTATTTCGCGTTGTTGAGGTCAGTAGTCGAACACTGGTCGCTATAGAGTTCCTGCATGTGCACGTCTTGCAGGGTGAACCAGAGCAGGCGTTGGTGACAATCAAGGGGTTTAAATCGAATCCCTGCGTCGAACTCTTAGCTCCGGCAATAAGCAGAGCCGAGAATAGGTTCTCCATTGTCTTAGCGGAATCACAATTAACTGAGACTGAAATATGTGTCAACGCTACAGGCCCTTTCACCACGGCCTATGTGCTCGAATTATCCGAACTTGCATCGGGAGATTATCTGGTGCTCGTCAATGGAGAGCGCATCGCCTTCAGCTTCGAATCGATTGAGTAGAGAATCGCGGCCCATGTCGCAAGTCTGTCGCCTGAGGGATGTGAAGGAGCAAAAGCGCAGAGGGGTCGACCCCGTGGATTCAGAGATCATGCATACAACAAGGGGACCCGTAGGTCCCCTTGAAATGTTAGTGCTGAATTGTTTTCCGGTTTGTCGTCTAGTCAGTCGCGCGCCCGTCAGGGCGAGGCTCTAGAAGTCAACGCGGAAACGGGCGTAATAAAAGGCACCTTCGATACCCCAGGGCGAGGAACCGGTGTAGATATTGCCGGAGCCGATGGTGCCATCCAGGTTATCGATGTCTTCCGGTGCCTCCTGATCAAAGGCATTATTGGCGCCAATGACCAGGGTATAGGAATCTGCAAAGGTATAAGCGGCTTCCAGGTCGACTGTCATTTCACCATCGTAGCAGTTGTCCCGATACAGGCCGAAAGTACAGTCGAGAGTGTAATTGGTGCCGAGTGAGCCACGATCAGTAGGATCGTCGCTCCAGTCTGAAACCACCCATTCATCATAGTAGCTGGCGCGGGCAAGCAGGCGCAGATCTCCGAGAAAGTGGTTGTAGGTGAAGACACCGCGGTTTGCCGGGTTGTAGTTCTCGAGATTCACAACGCGGTTCCGGTTCACTTCTTCACCGGCGTTGTCTACCTCAGTTTCGGTCCAATTCCAGGACGCTACCAGGCTGCCGTTTCCGGCATTGCCCCAATCCAGGTTCCAGGTGCCGACGACATCGACACCGGTTGTGGTGGTGGCGAAGTCGTTAGTGTAGAAAGAGATGGAATTGAGATCAGCTGCACCGGGAACACCCAGTTCCTGGAGACACTGGGCCAGGTTGCCAGCTGGATTCATGGCCGCCTCCGGACAGTCGACCCCGGCTGGGACAGGTTCCCCACCGATCTCGATTGTGCCGGTCTGGGCGATACGGTCTTCCAGCTCTATTCGAAAAAAGTCCACAGTGACGTTCAGATCCGAGGTAATGTCCCAGACCAGACCGGCGGAGAAGTTTTCCGATTGCTCCGGTTTCAGTTGTTCACCGCCCAGGAATTGGGCGATGGGGTTGGTGGGCGGAATTTGGCCGCGTTGCTGCAGTTCGCCATCGATTGTCGTGGTAGACACCTTGGTAACGTTTTCCTGGCCGGGGGTCGGTGCGCGGAAGCCGGTATTGATAGAGGCACGCAGGGCCAGTGTGTCTGTCAGCGCCAGCCGACCGGATACTTTATAGTTCGTCGTCGTGCCGAATGTCTCAAAGTCTTCAAAACGTAGTGCCACGGAACCGGTAAAAGAGTCCGTCAGATCGGCTTCCGCCTCGGTATAGACGGCGTAGTTGTTCCGTCCCCACAGGCCGGCCTGTTGCGGGCTGAAACCGGCAAAGCCATGTGCACCAATACTAAGATTGGGCAAGGGCGTGCTGCCGTCGGCATAAGTATTACTCCCGTCTACATTCTGGAACGCGTAGTCACCCGCCTCCCAGGCAGCAGTCTCGCCGATAAGAGTTTCGAAGATCTCGTCGCGCCACTCGGCGCCAAAGGCGACGCTGACATCCGATGCCAATCCGTCAATGGGCAGAAGATAAACGAAATCTGCGTTGAGGTTGACCTCGGACTGAACGTAGGAGCCCAGATCAAAGTACTGCTGCAACTGACCGTTTACGATTCCGTCCGGTCCGTTGGATGGGTTCCAGGTGTTGTCAAGAAAGAAGGACACTTTATTGCGCCCGAAGCTTCCTGAAAGATCATAGATTAACTGCGGGTTGATATCACCGCGAACACCCATGACGATGCTGGCATCCCTGACTCGACCACCAAAAGCCGGCGTATAGCCGCCGGGCAGCACTTGGTTCAATACCCAGCAGTTATCGGGCAAGCCTTGCAGTGCCGAAAAATCCGCGGCAACGGCGGCTGAATCCAGTAACTCGCCGTTTGAGCCAGAACCCGGGCTGGTCAGGGCTGGGCAGTTTGAGGTAATTCCGGTTTGTCCCGGGGCAATGTTGGTGTCCACGATGGCACGGATGCTGTCCGCCGTGTAGACGCCGCTGCGATCATTGGGATTCCGATAGAAAAATCCACCCTCGGTCTCACGGTTGCCCACGTTACCGAAGGCATACACTTCCTGGGTGTCGGAGGTGCGGATTCCGGAATTGATAAAAATGTTCCAGTTATCACGATACTCCGGCCCGCCCCAGATCTGCGCATGGGGTTGGGCTATGTTGGCCTGCTGGTCTGGATTGCCGCTGGCGATCAGAGTCGCGGCATCGGTGCGCTGAACAGAGCGATTGGTGGCGTCCTGCTCCATCCATTGCGCAGTGACGTTGGCAAAACCGTCATCCCCCAGGGGTAGGCCGAAGTTGGTGGCGAATTGGGTGAGCGAGCCGTCACCCTCGGCGAATTCGCCGGTTCTGGCCTCAAGGATAAAGCCATCGGGGTCATCCTTGAGCACGAAGTTCAGAACGCCGGCGATGGCATCGGAACCATATTGCGCAGCGGCGCCGTCCCGCAAAATCTCGGTCTGGCGGAAGGCCAGCGGCGGTATGGCGGAAATATCCGCACCCTGGGATCCGGCCGCCAGGGAGCCTCCCAATTCGGCAATAACGCCAGAGCGATGACGGCGCTTGCCGTTGACCAGTACCAGGATATTATCCGGCGGCAGGCCACGCAGGTTGGCAGGTCGGACCAGGGTGGCAGCATCGGAAATCGAAAACCGGTCCACATTATAGGAGGGCACCGAGGTCCGCAGCATTTCATCCAGGTCGGCGTAACCCTGATTAACGAATTCATCGCCGCTGATCACATCCACCGGCACGGCGGAGTCTGTGACGCTGCGTTCGGGCCGACGGGAGCCAATGCTAATGATTTCCTCGACAATCTGATCGGCCGTCTGTCCCAGCGCCATGGGCGCGTAACTCACCGGCGCCAGAAGTCCGAGCGCGACAGCTGTGGGCAGCACGCGCCTGGCAATAGTTCTTTTTGGTTTCATTGTCTTTCCCTCTCGTTTAGCGATAGTTCGATGGAACATTAAGCAGGGGGCCATAAGTGGCCATTGACTCAAGAAGCGCCTTATATTTGGGCAAATAGTAGAGTCTGCCCCCGCGCTGGCCCGCTTTTTGAGCCAAGAATAAGAGTCAAGTCTGTCAAAGTCCAGACTGAAGGCACTAAAATAGTGCGTGTTTGGATTTGCGCATTACGGGATTGTAGAAAATATCGTTAAATGGAGGGGTGTTAAGGCGACAGTTGCTTTCTTACCCAAAATAAAGGGCCGAATTCGTGCAGATTTAAGGATCTACAGAAAGTAGCGCACAACTAACGCGCAGCTAGCTGTTAAAGACGGGCGGAGCAGAGCTGTACTCACCAATATCAATCATGAAGGTCAAGGATGGTGCACGAACCAATGCTGTAGTAAGAACAGAACCGAAGGGAACCCTCCAGTTATTCTGGTTATTGCAGACAGAACCGAAGTTCTGCCGTATCAGTTGGAAGTGTCTCGGTTTAAAAGACAACGCGGTAGCGATTGGGACTGTGTTTTTTACGGTCACTGATCTTATTAACTGTACAAGTGGGCTTACTGATTTACAGGGCCGGTCCGAGTAGAGAGATGGCTGATAGAGAAATCAGCTGACGGAAAGGACTTTTCCGCACCTGGAGGGCGTCACAGGGTCGAAATCCAGGTCAAATTATGACTAGCCAGTGTAGAAGGTATTGCTCACGACGGGGGATGTCCAGATTGACGGGTGGTCACCCGCAATCCGCAGAATCTTAGCCAAATTTCCCAGCAAAGTGCCCGAATTAGTGGCTCCACCCAGCCTCAATTTCGCCCCAGGCATGGCCATGGCCACTGGCAGGCCGAGTGCGGCACGGCCACCCTCCCTGGCAGACTATTGATCCTCCCTTATCCTACTCATCAAACAATCCGAGTTGAGGCGGCGCCCTAACAGGTGGCGGCTCCCCCTTCCCCGCCCGGCCAGCGCAATCAGCGCCCGATGCTTATTGTTAGGTCCATAGATGGACGGTATGCAGAAAATGCAGGAGCATTTTTCTGCGAGGGGCGAACACACCATGGAATCGGCTCAGGTTGACCCTGGGCTTCGGGACCAGGCAGCCAGACGGGCAACGGCCGCTCCTGCGTATCCCTACGCCCGCGGCATACCGTACGTCCTGCACATAAAATCCAGCGGCTCGAAGATCACATGGGCAGTGCCGCTTCTGAATGGTGTCTGTAGCTCATAGCGCACCTTGCTAGTGGGGGTGAGGGACAGGCGCTGCTCGGCAACGGCCGGTCTGGCGAAAAGGCGCATACTCCGATTTTGGTCGGTCGACCGATCGAGCTCTGGCTGCCATTCATGAGTGGTCCAACTTGCGGCTTCTATTGTATAGTTTGCCCCTTTCAGGCACATCAATTCGCAGGAGAATACTATGCGCACTCTAATTCTGGCTACGTTACTGGCCCTCGCCACACCTACCCTGGCCCAGGACAATCCAGTGGTAGTCATGGACACCAACATGGGCACCATTCGCATAGAGCTATGGCCTGATCGGGCGCCGGTGACCGTGGAGAACTTCCTTCGTTATACCGACAATGATTATTATGACGGTTTGATCTTCCATCGCGTAATTGACGGCTTCATGATTCAAGGGGGTGGCTTCACTCCAGATATGGTGCAGAAATCAACCTACGCCGCAATTGAAAATGAAGCGAACGCTGAGACGCCTAACGACCGGGGCACTCTTGCCATGGCGCGAACCCAGGTGGTGGACAGCGCCACCAGCCAGTTCTTCATCAACCTGACCGATAACGCTTTTCTCAATCACCAGAACGAGACGCCCAGAGGCTACGGCTACGCCGTTTTCGGTGAAGTCATTGAAGGCATGGATGTCGTCGACGCTATCGCCCAGGTTGAAACCGGCAATGTGCGAGGGTATGGCGACGTGCCGTCCGAGGCTGTCGTGATCAACTCTATGCGCCGGGAAAGCCAGGAAAACTGAGCGCAACAGTCAGTGCATCTTAAGCGCAGAGGCTCGGGCGGTGGGGCTCGAGCTTCACAGCCTAAACCAGTCAGTCCTTGAACAGCGGTGTAACCTTCCGGGCCACTTTTTCAATTTCGTCGCGCTCTTTCTGCAAATCGCCGGGCTTGCTGTCGCGCACCTCCCACAAAGGATCGCAGATTTCTTCCTTGGGCTCAAAACCATCTACCGCCTCTAACAGAGTCGAGCGAATCTCGTCCAGATTGATTTCCCGGCAGGCGCGCTGCAATCGATCTAGCAGAGGCTCCAGTTCTTCCCAGTTCAGGTTGTCCTCTTCCGCGCGCATGATCTTGGGATGCTGGGTACCTGTGACTGACTCGCCAATCAATAATTCTTCATACAATTTTTCGCCGGGACGCAGGCCGGTATACTCGATCGCGATATCCCCTCTCAGGGTCTTGTCGTCTCGAATATCGTATCCCATCAGATGAATCATTTTCTTGGCGAGGTCGACGATCCGGATCGGCTGGTGCATGTCGAGCACGAACACATCGCCTCCCGATGCCATTGAGCCTGCCTGAATCACGAGTTGCGCGGCTTCCTGTGCCGTCATGAAATAACGCGTCACTTCGGGATGAGTCACGGTTACCGGCCCACCCATACTGATCTGCTTGCGAAACAGCGGCACGACGGATCCGGAGGACCCCAGCACGTTACCAAATCGCACCATACTGTACCGGGTTTCGCTGCCCCTCTGTGCCAAAGCCTGCAGCAGTTGCTCAGCGAATCGTTTGCTCGCACCCATGAAATTGGTCGGGCGCACGGCCTTATCGGTCGAGATCAAGACGAAATTTCTGACCTTGAATTTTTCTGCCGCCGCGGCCGCGATCAGAGTCCCTACGACGTTATTATGAATACCTTCAACAATGTTTCTTTCAACCATCGGCACCTGCTTGTAGGCGGCCGCATGATAAATCGTGTCGACAGCAAAGGTCTTGATTGTGTTTTGCATCAAGGCACGATTGCAGACCGAGCCGAGCAGAGCGAATATCTCAATAGTATCGCCATTTTCAATCTCCAATAGCGCTGCCCTCAGCTCGGACTCTATTTCGTAGAGTCCGTATTCAAAGCTGTCCAGCAAGACGATGCGCGCCGGTTTGATGGTAATAATCTGCCGGCAGAGCTCCGAACCAATCGACCCCCCCGCTCCGGTGACCAGCACCGCCATACCTTCGATACAGGCCCCCAGGAGCCTGGGGTTGGGAGGAACAATGTCCCTGCCAAGCAAATCCTCAATATCGATGTCCCGGACTTCGTCCACACCAACCCTGCCCGATACCATGTCGAACAGGTCGGGTACGGTCTTCACATGCACTGGCAAGTGTTCGAGGTGATTCAGAATTTCCTTGCGCTCGGCGTGAGTGGCAGAAGGAATAGCGAGCAGAATCTGACGCACTTTAAAGGTTTCAATAAGGCCATCCAGCGAATTGGGGCTGTGTACGCGGATGCCATGAACGGTGCTTCCCAGCATGTCCTGACTGTCATCGACAAATGCCACTGGTAAGTATTGATCGCCGCTTTGGAGGGAAACGACAAGCTGCATACCGGAGCTGCCGGCGCCATAGATAATCACCGGTTCTTTGGGCCGGAAATTCTGAATCAATCCCTGCAACATCAGCTTGGCGGCGAAGCGACTGCCGCCTATGAGTAAAAGCGCGATCATCCAGAAAATCGGTAGCACAGCGTAATCTACTCGCTGTGACTCCTGGGACAGAAGATAGGCAGCCGCGAAAAAGCCGGTGGAAATGGTCACCGCCCGCAACACCAGCAGGCTTGACTGGACTCCCATATAGAGGACCAGGATGCGGTAGAGGCCAATTCGGACAAAGATGATGCTGCTGAATAACGTCGCGAGCAAGAGATAGAACACGAAGTTCTCACCCTGCGCAGCAAAATCGATTCCGAGTAGCACAAACGAAAAAACCAGGGCTGTGACGACCATGACACTGTCAGCCAGGATGGCGATCATCCGTTTCAGGGATCTTGACAGTGGTATCCTGTAGAGCAACATTTTTTCTTATCGCTTCCTTGTTAAGAGCATCCCTAGCCAGCAGCTGGCCGACCAGCCTGAATTTTCAGCACCAGAAATAGTAAAGGCGCCGTTGCCAGCAGGCTTAGATACATTCCGGCTACGGGCCACACCGTCGCCGCCCAGGCAAGAGGTGCCAACCAGAAACAGTTGATCGTCAGTATAGCTATCGTCACTAGTCGGTGACTTCCGAAGTGCCGTGCGGCTTGCTGATAGGCGTGGCGATCATGCCCTTCGTACCAGCGCTCTCCCGCCAGAATTCTCCGCAGCAAGGTTACTGTAGCATCGACGATGAAAACATTCAGGAGGATAAACCAGGTCCACACGGTAAGACCGCCAGACTGCATGGATAGTAACGCCAGAATGCCCAGAGTAAAACCCAGAAAACCACTACCGACGTCACCCATGAAAATCCGCGCCGGCGGCCAGTTCCAAATCAGAAAGCCAAGACTGGCGGCCAACAGGGATACCGAGAGAGTCAGCACGATCGAGTCAGTTCTTATAACCAACAGTGATGACAGCAGCGTTACGAAAACGACTTCCGTGCCGGCCAGACCGTCGATGCCGTCCATAAAATTGTAAAGATTGAGCAACCAGACCAAAGCCAGGAAGGCAAGGAAGGCAAGCAAGGGTCCTGATAATTCCAGCAATCCACCGAGACTGATTTCCGGCAAGGAGCCCAACCAGAAGAGCGACCACAGGGCAGCTGCGAACTGGGCCGGCAGACGCCAGCGAAGAGCCAACTGGCTGCGGTCATCTGCAAGCCCGGTTAATGCCACGAACAGCCCCCCCGCTAACGCCAGAAACTGGTCAGTGTGAATCAAACCCGACTGCAAACAGTAGCAGCAGACAAGGCCGAAAGGCGTCACGATGCCGAGACCACCGCCGGTGGGAGCGGGTCGGTGGTGAGCGCTGCGGGCACCGGGTACATCGACCAGCCTGGTTCGCTGCGACAACCTTCTTACCAGGCCGGTAATCAGTGCGGAAGCGAGCAAGCTGACTAGGAAAAGGAACAGCAGTTCCATGGGACCCCAAGCTCATAAAGACAAGCCGTTGCATTATAGCGCCCTGGCCCGCATACCGGGAAAAAAGACAGCCCGGCAGACCGGTATCCGGTTTGCCGGGCTGCCAACACCTGTTCTCAATTGATCACGATCAGGATTCGGTCTCTGTTTCGCTCCAACGTGGCGGCACCGATTCCCTTGACCTCCAGTAGCTCTTCCACGCTGCGGAAGCTCCCGAACATTTCTCGATAGGCGACGATTTCCCGCGCCTTGACCATGCCGACGCCATCCAGCGCCGCGGCAATGGAGGCTACATCAGCCTGGTTGATATCGAGCTGGCTGAATTGTTCGTTAGTGGGGCCAGTTTCTTGGGCGGTCGCGGCCAGTGGTGCCAATGAGAATATCAGGACCGCGAGTGCGGCCTGCATCAGATTCAGTCGGTTCATGGTGATTTCCTTATCGGTAAGATAGCCTGAAAAAGTGAGCAGTCGGCATCTCTGCGCGACTACTACTAAATAGAGTTTAGACCAGGTCTGTCTATTTGCCAGCGAGCGCCGAATTGAAAGCGGCCAGAGCTGCCGCCGGAGAATCTGCCTGGGTGATGGGACGACCTACGACCAGGAAGTTGCTGCCGTTTTCCATGGCCTGCTGCGGACCCACGATCCGCTTCTGGTCGTTCGTGGCGTCCTCTGGCCTGCGAATCCCTGGAGTGACAAGACAGAAATCGGCGGGAAATTGTGCGCGCAAGGGACTGGTCTCCGCAGCCGAACAAACAACGCCATCCAGACCCGCCCCACTCGCTAAGGCAGCCAACCTGCTCACCTGCTCCATTGGCTCACAGTCAACTCCGACCTGCTGCAGATCTTCCCTGTTAAGGCTGGTCAATACCGTCACGGCGATGAGAAGTGGACGCTGGGAAGAGGTTTTTTCCAGCGCCTCCCGGGCAGCCTGCAGCATCGATAGTCCACCCGAGGCATGCACGTTGAGCATCCACACGCCCAGGTCGGCGGCTGCCTGCACGGCCTTGGCAACGGTATTTGGAATATCGTGAAATTTCAGGTCCAGGAAAACTTCAAAACCCTGCTCCACAACTTCCCTGACCAGTTGCGGACCTGCGCTGGTGAAGAGCTGCTTGCCTATCTTGACGCGACACTGACGGGGGTCGAGCTGCGCCAGAAGTGCCGTCGCCGCCTCGGCGTTATCCAGATCCAAAGCAACGATTATTGGGCTTTCCGGGATACTTTTCCGGGTAGACTTTGACATGCTGATAATCCTAACACTGCCAATTGATAATAGCCCTTCTACAGACTGCCGGGTTCGCGTATTGGGCGTATCTGATCCCATTTCTGACAGCTTGGACAGAGCCAGTACAGGCTTCTGGATTCGAATCCACAGTCACTGCAGCGATAGCCGGCTTTGCGCCGGAGGGCATCCTTAAGCAGTTTCTGCAGAATATTCAGATTATGGCTCATCGCCTTATCCATATTAGGAACGCGCAGGCGCAGCAGCTCAGCAAGACCGGTCAACGAGGGTTCGCTATTGAGCTTTTCCTGCAGAAACTCGGCTGCCACGCCCGCTCCCTCGCGTTCCTCTATGATAGTGCCAAGAGACAGGACCAGCGCAATATCAGTATCCTGGGTCAGTGCGCGGCGCAGCAAGGCTTCGAATTCCTCAGATTCCCCCAGAGCGCTATAGCTTTCAGCCAGCGGCTCCAATAACTCACTGCTAAACTCAGGGGCCTGTTTATAAACTCGTTCCAATTCCCGAATCGCAGCACGATGATTGCCAAGGCGCTGCTCAATGTGCCCGAGCAAAAGCCCGGCCCGCACATTGCGACGATCAAACTCAAAGGCGCGTCGGGCTTCATCGCGAGCGCGCCCGAATTGCTCTTGCTTGACTGAAACCTCGGCCTGCTCACAGCAGAAGTTAGCAGCAGCGGCTTTAACTGATTGCGCTTTTTTTAGACCTGGACTCTTGAGGAGCTGCCGGGCGCATTCGATTGCGTTTTCCCATTCTTTCTCAGTCTGGAAAATTGTGATCAAGTGACTTAGCGCGTCCCACTTGGCGGGGGTATCCTCATCGAGAATTTCTTGCAGCAATCTTTCGGCTCGATCCAGTAAACCGGCGGCAATGTAGTCTATTGCCAGCTGCAGTCGCGTCGAATCGGTGAAATTCTGATCGAGCCCGGGCCGGGCAAGTAGGGTCTGGTGCACCTTTATTGCCTTGTCGACTTTACCTCGGCGACGCAGCAGTGCCCCGAGAGCCAGGTGGGTCTCGATCGTATCGCTATTGACTTCGAGCGCCTTGATGAAGGTATCTATAGCTTCGTCGGGCTCGTCGTTCAACAGGTAGTTCAGACCCACAAAGTATTCGTCGAAAATCTCCCGGGTCCGGTCTCCAGCTCCAAATCCACCTCTTCGCCCCAGGCGCCCATACGCCCAGCCCGCGATCACTGCGACCAGCACAAGCAGATAAATCAGTAGGTCATCCAGCATCAATCGGGTGCTCTGAGGGATCTGGCGCGTACTGAGCGCAAGTCCTTTTTCGCCTGCTGAAGCTCGCGGCGCAGGCGCTTGACCTCGGCTCGGTAGCGAAATTGTCGCAACACGCCGAAACCCAGCAGCAGACCGGCGCCACCACCTGTCACGAAAGCAGCGACGACCCACACCGCCAGCGGTCTTGGCTGAGTCTGCCAGTCAATGAATGCGAGACTCACCGGAGTGGTGTTGAAGTAGGAAAAAACAACACCGGCAATAAACACTATGACCAGCAAAAGTCCCGATATCCATGAGGCGAATTTACGCATTTCTCAATCCATTATGGGGGTCAGGGGCAAGTCTGATTCACCCCCGTTCGGCAAAGAAAAACGGCATAACCAGGTGGCCATGCCGTTGCGGGTTTGAGCTGATTAGACCCTCGGCTAAAACCAGTTCTCGGTCACCATACTGCCATTGACGCGATCGCGCAGCTCCTTGCCGGGCTTGAAATGGGGCACGTACTTGCCGTCCAGGGTTACTGGCGTGCCGGTCTTGGGGTTACGTCCGACGCGGGGTACGCGGTAATGCAGGGAGAAGCTGCCAAAGCCCCGAATTTCAATTCGCCCACCCTCAGCCAGGACCTGGGACATATATTCCATAACGGCTTTTACCGCCAATTCCACATCCTTGGAAGAAAGCTGCGTCTGCTTGCTGGCGATACGATCGATTAATTCGGACTTTGTCATGCTGTTTCCCTGCGCTGTCAATCAAATCAGTCAAGGGCCGACCCGGGAGCCGGCCATGACAGTCCTGATGCAGGACCGAATGATCATTCTTTATCCATTTCGGCCTTGATCAGATCCCCGATGGTTCCAGGAGACGTGTCTCGCGATTCTTTGTTCCTATGCTCTTTGATGGCAGCCTTTTCGTCATCGATCTCGATGGCCTTGACTGACAGACTGAGAACACGATTCTTGCGATCAACGCCAACTATCTTGACCTCAATCTCATTGCCCTCATTGAGCACATTGCGGGCATCTTCGACCTTGTCACGGCTGATTTCCGAGGCGCGCAGAATGCCTTCTACGCCATCCTTAAGGATGATGGTCGCCGATTTGGCGTCCACGGCCGAGATAGTTCCCTTGACGACACTGCCCTTTTCGAACTCAGAAGCGTAGTCCATGAATGGGTCGTCTTCCAGTTGCTTGACACCCAGGGAAATGCGCTCGCGCTCCGGGTCGATTGACAGAATGACCGTTTCGATCTCTTCGCCCTTGGTGTATTTGCGCACGGCCTCTTCGCCAGATTCGTCCCAGGAAATATCGGACAAGTGCACCAGACCGTCGATATTGCCTTCGAGCCCAATGAAGATTCCAAAATCCGTGATGGACTTAATGCTGCCAGTGATGCGGTCACCTTTGTTGTAGTTTTCCGCAAAGGCATCCCAGGGATTCTGGAAACATTGCTTGATGCCAAGCGAAATCCGGCGGCGTTCTTCGTCGATGTCGAGAATCATTACGTCGACTTCTTCACCGAGCTGAACGACTTTCGAGGGGTGAATATTCTTGTTGGTCCAATCCATCTCGGATACGTGAACCAGGCCCTCGACGCCCTCTTCCAATTCTGCGAAGCAGCCGTAGTCGGTCAGATTGGTGACTGAGGCTTTGACAATGGTGTTCTCGGGGTAACGTCGCTTGATGTTCACCCAGGGATCATCGCCCAATTGCTTCAGACCCAGAGAAACGCGGTTGCGCTCGCGGTCATACTTGAGGACCTTCACTTCGATCTCATCGCCGACATTAACGATCTCGCTGGGGTGCTTGATGCGCTTCCAGGACATATCGGTAATGTGCAGAAGGCCGTCGACGCCACCCAGGTCAACGAAGGCACCGTAGTCGGTGAGATTCTTCACGATACCCTTGATGGTGATGCCTTCCTGCAGCTTCTCCAGCAGAGCGTCGCGCTCTTCGCTGCTGACAGACTCCAGCACGGCACGGCGCGAGACAACGACGTTGTTGCGCTTGCGGTCCAGCTTGATGAGTTTGAATTCCAGCTCCTGACCCTCAAGGTGCACGGTGTCTCGCACCGGTCGCACATCAACCAGTGAGCCGGGCAGGAACGCGCGTATGTTGTTCAGGTCAACGGTAAAGCCGCCTTTGACCTTGCCATTGATCACGCCCGTGACTACCTCATTCTTTTCGTAGGCGTTCTCCAGCTCCATCCAGGATTCCGCTCGCTTGGCCTTCTCTCTCGATAATCGGGTTTCGCCAAAGCCGTCTTCGACTGTCTCCAAGGCAACCTTGACCTCGTCGCCCACCTGCAGAGACAGATTGCCCTGTTCGTCGAGAAACTGATTGCGAGGAATGACGCCCTCTGACTTAAGTCCGGCATGGACGGTGACCCAGTCATGATCGATATCAATGACGGTACCGGTGACAATGGCACCCGGCGTCATTTCGATTTCGCTTAGGCTTTGCTCGAACAGATCTGCAAAAGTTTCGCTCATTAAATAATCCAGTAAAGTTAACTATCACAACGCGCGGTTAACACGCCCTGCGATGCCGTAACCCAGCAGTTACGGGGTTGTTTACAAAAGGTTCTCACCGAGCCCAGGCTGGTTCGCGCGGGTGAGAAAATTATCCAATTACGAGAGTCAAGCCGGCAGTCGCTCCCGGACTCGCAGCATGACCCATTCTAGGACGGCTTCCAGGGACATGGATGTGGTGTCCAGAACCAAAGCATCCTCAGCCGGCTTCAATGGAGAGACCGAACGCTGAGTATCGCGCTCGTCCCGCAGTTTCAGGTCTCGCAAAAGGTCGGGCAGAATAGCACCAATACCCTTACCAATCAACTGCTTATGTCGCCTGAGAGCGCGCTCGTCCACGCTCGCCGTGAGGAAGATCTTCAACACTGCATCGGGAAAAACAACAGTGCCCATGTCGCGGCCATCGGCCACGAGCCCCGGGGGCTGACGAAACTTCAGCTGACGCTGGTGCAGCGCCTCCCTGGCAGCTGAGATGGCGCCAATTCGGGAGGCCATTTCGCCGACCCGCTCGGTGCGTATGGCAGTGGAGATTTCCTCACCGTTAAGGCGCACTGACTCGGGCCCACTCTCCCCAAATACGATACGCATCGTCGCGGCCAACTCTCTAATGGCCGCAACATCGTCGAGATCGGTTGCGGACTGCAGGGCCGCCAAGCCCAGGATTCGGTAAAGGGCGCCGCTGTCCAGATAGTGAAAACCAAGGCGACGAGCGATTTCGGCGGCAACGGCCCCTTTGCCAGATCCTGATGGTCCATCAATGGCAATAACCGGTATCGAAGTCGGTTCAGCCATCGATACTGCTGACTCTCATGCCGGTCTCTGTCGCCAGCCTCAGGAATCCCGGAAAAGACGTGGCCACGTTGGCGCAATCCAGTATGCGTATCGGCCCGCTTGCCCGCAGTCCGGCGACGGCGAAAGCCATGGCGATACGATGATCGCCGTGACTATTCACCTCACCGCTACCAAGGCTACCACCGGCGATGCGGATTCCATCGGCAAAGGTTTCTACGGCGACGCCGAGACTGCTGAGGCCGATGGCCATGGCTTCGATGCGATCACTTTCCTTCACCCGCAATTCTTCTGCACCGCGCAGTAGAGTCTCGCCCTCGGCACAGGCCGCAGCCACGAACAGCACCGGAAACTCATCGATGGCCAGAGGAATCTGATCTGGCTGTATAGTTACCCCTCTCAAGGGAGCGTACCTGACCTGAAGATCAGCTACCGGCTCGCCGCCGACCAGTCGGGAGTCACTTAGCTCGATACTCGCCCCCATGGCTTTGAGTATATTAATCACGCCGATGCGAGTGGGGTTGATACCCACATGCTGCAGCCGCAATTCCGCGCCCGGAGTGATTGAGGCAGCCACCAGAAAAAATGCGGCCGAAGAAATATCCGCAGGCACATCGATATTCGTCGCCCGCAGGCGACCGGCGCTGTTGATGTGAACACTGGCGGTATCGGGATCGATTAGCAGCGGGTAACCAAAGCCCTGCAGCATGCGCTCGGTGTGGTCTCGAGTCGGTGCCGGTTCAGTAACCACGGTCTCGCCGTCGGCGAACAGGCCAGCGAGAAGCAGGCATGACTTGACCTGGGCACTCGCCATCGGCATCGAATAGTTGATTCCATGCAATCTGGCGCTCTGAATGACAAGAGGCGGTGAGCCATCGCTGTCTGTGGTAATCCTGGCGCCCATTTGCCGGAGCGGATCGGCGACTCTTCCCATTGGCCGACGCGACAGGGATTCATCTCCTGTCAGCTCACTGGCGAATGACTGCGGCGCCAACAATCCCGCCAACAGTCGCATCGCAGTACCGGAGTTGCCCATATAGAGAGCCTTTCTCGGGGCCTGCAGGCCATTTTTACCGACCCCGTAAATCCGCATTCGTCCCGCTTCCGGTCCAACAATTGTCACCCCCATCTCGCGGAAAGCTGCAACGGTATTGAGTGCATCTTCCCCTTCAAGAAACCCGTTTACCTCAGTGACACCTTCGGCCAATGCGCCCATGATGACCGAGCGATGAGAAATAGACTTATCACCCGGCACGCGGATTGTTCCGTTGACGCTGCCGCCGGGCTCGGTGATAAAGCTGACTCTGTCCGGTTCTGATTCGATGCCTTGGGTGCTGGAAAAATTCTGGCTGACAAATCTGTCACGGGTGCGTTTGGCCTTCGCGAATTTGAGCTCCAGTGCCTGATCGTCACCGGCCAGTATTAACTCACGCAACTTCTGCAATTCGGCAGTATAGGCATCGAGAATCTCCAGATTAGCGCTGGCGTTGGTCTTGAAAATATCAGACCACATTCGCGCATCCGATGAGGCCAGCCGGGAAAAGTCTGCAAATCCACCTGCCGCGTAGCGAAAGATGTCTTCACTCTGCTTGCGCTCCAGCAGAGTCTCGACAACGGCAAAAGCTAGCAAATGCGGCAGGTGACTGGTAGCGGCGAGCACTTCATCGTGGTGGTCCACGCTCATTCCCAGAATTTCCGCCCCCAGGTTGCGCCAGAAATGGTTAACTCGAGACACTGCCCTGGTTTCGGTGCACAACTGCGGCGTCAATATGACCTTACGGCCGTGGAACAGATTGTCACTGGCGGCGGCGAATCCGGAGCGCTCCGAACCTGCGATTGGATGTCCCGGAACGAAGCGGCGCTGGAAGCTCGTAGACTGCATATTAACCGCATCGACGATGTGGCGCTTGACGCTGGTGACGTCGGTAATGACAGCATCCGGGCGACAGCAGGCTTCGAGTTCAGGAAGCAGTCCTGCCACAGTCCGCGGCGGCACCGCCAGCACAATAAGATCCGCCAGCGGGGCCATCTCAGACAGGGAGCCGGACCCTGAGACCACTCCATCGCGCTCGGCCTGCGCCAGTGCTTGCGGCTCAGTGTCCACCGCCAGCAGGCGCAGTATTGGACGAGATCGCGCCAGACCCAGAGCGATGCTGCCACCAATGAGGCCAAGGCCAACGATCAAGACTGACTCATCAACGCCTTGATTCACGGCTGCGATACCCCTTCGAAGGCGCGGTAGGAACCGAGCAATTTGATGGCTTCAGTGCAGTCGGCAAGGCGGGTGAATAGCTCCTGCACTTGAGGCTCGCTTTCATGCCCCTCGAAGTCTATGAAAAAGACATATTCCCAGGCCGCTTTCTTAGAAGGACGGGAATCGATCTTGGTCAGACTGATCTGCAGTTTTTCGAAAGGTTCCAGAACATGAAACAGGGCTCCGGGGCGATTGGCGGCATAGACCAGCATACTGGTCTTGTCATGCCCCGACGCAGGCGGTGTTTGCCGGCCCAGCACAATAAAACGCGTACTGTTATGCTGCTGGTCCTGAATCCCGTTGGCCAGGCTCTCAAGCCCATAAGTCGCCGCCGCCAATTGACCGGCGATAGCCGCAACACCCGGATTGTCTCTGGCGAGCTTGGCCGCTTCGGCGTTACTGCTGCATTCCTTGACGGGCACGGAGGCATAGTGTGCCCGCAGCCATTTGCGGCATTGAGCAAGAGATTGACGGTGTGAGGCTATCTCGGTCAATGCTTCCCCGCGGGTACCCGAAGCAGCGAGCAAGTGATGTTCAATCGGCACTACGATCTCCCCGACGATCCTGACGCCGGCGTCAACCAGGCAGTCCTGGGTATTGTTGACGATACCTTCAGTCGAGTTCTCAACCGGGACCACAGCGAAATCCGCATGGCCCTGCTCCACTTCCGAAAACGCGTCTTCGATGCTTGAACAGGGAAGCTCGAAGGAATCTCGACCGAACCGGGCTATAAGCGCAGCTTGCGTAAAAGTGCCAGGTGGCCCTAAATAAGCAACTCTGGGTTTAGCTGTCACGATTCAGTCCCGACACGCGCGGCGGCCTCGATCAACCGCTGCCGATTACGGCATAGCGAGCCATCAGTCCGGAGCCTGATCGACAGACTCAGAATCACCAGCAGGGATACCCTCCTCTGCGGCCGGTTCATCGACACGTTCGAGACCAACCAGCTTTTCGCCCGCCTTCAGGCGAATGAGACGCACCCCCTGAGTATTGCGCCCTTGAACCGACACCTCGTCAACGCGAGTCCTGACCAGCACGCCCTTGTTAGAGATCAACATGATTTCATCGCTGTCCCATACCTGCACGGCGCCAACGATGGAACCATTACGTTCGCTGACCTGCATGCCTATTACGCCCTGCCCCCCGCGACCGTAGACCGGAAAATCTGCAGTTGAAGTGCGCTTGCCGTAGCCGTTTTCACTGACCGTGAGTATCGTCTTGTCCTCATCCGGAATGATCAGCGAAATCATCTCTGCACCCGGTGCCAGTTTGATACCGCGGACGCCGCGGGAAACCCTTCCCATGGCGCGCACATCGCTCTCGTTAAAGCGGATAGTCTTGCCGGCGCTGCTAACGAGCATGACATCCTGGCTACCATCGGTGACCGCGGTACCCACGAGGCGGTCGTCCGCTTCCAGTGCGATAGCACGCAGGCCAACGCTACGCTGGCGGGAAAAATTCTTCAGGGCTGTTTTCTTGACGGTGCCGTTCGCGGTAGCCATGAAAACATAGTGAGACTCCGAATACTCCTGCACCGGCAGCATACTGGTGATGTGTTCGCCCGCTTCCAGCGGCAGGATATTGACGATCGGCTTGCCTCGGGACGCCCGCGAGGCCTGAGGAATCTGGTAGACTTTGAGCCAATAAACCTTGCCGGCGCTGGTAAAGCACAGCAGTGTGTCATGGGTATTGGCCACAAGCAGATGTTCGACTACATCCTCATCCTTGACCGAAGCCGCCGCTCTGCCCATGCCACCACGCCGTTGTGCTGTGTAGTCGGTCAATGGCTGCGTCTTGGCGTACCCGGTCTGCGAGATAGTGACCACCCGGTCTTCCTCGGTGATCAGATCCTCGACGGTTAGATCCTGTTGTGACCCGACGATCTCGGTTTTTCGCTCGTCACCGTACTCCGCGCGTACGGCTTCGAATTCGTCTCTCACTACGCCAATTAGCCTGTCATAATTCTGCAGGATGTCGATGTAGTCGGCTATCTTCGTTAGAAGCTCTTTGTAATCATTGATCAGCTTCTCGTGCTCGAGCCCGGTCAAACGGTGCAAGCGCAGATCGAGAATGGCCTGGGCCTGCTCTGGTGACAGAAAATAATCATCTCCTTTGAGCCCGTAGCGCTCATCCAGCCCTTCCGGTCGGCACGCATCTGAACCCACTTCACCCAACATCTCTAACACAGCGGTGGAAAGCCAGGAGCGCGCCATGAGCTTTTCCTTGGCTTCGGCGGCGCTGGGAGAGGTCTTGATCAACTCGATTACCGCATCAATGTTGGCCAGGGCTACTGCCAGGCCTTCCAGCACATGCCCGCGTTCGCGCGCCTTGCGCAGGAGGAAGCTTGTGCGCCTTGATACCACCTCGCGGCGATGGCGGATGAATGCTTCCAGCACTTCCTTGAGGTTCAGCAGCTTCGGCTGGCCGTCCACCAGCGCCACCATGTTGATACCGAACACCGATTGCATGGCAGTTTGGGCGTAGAGATTATTTAGCACCACGTCACCCACTTCACCTCGGCGCAATTCGATTACTATCCGCAGCCCGTCTTTGTCTGACTCGTCCCGTAACTCAGAAATACCCTCGAGTTTCTTGTCCTTTACCAGTTCTGCGATCTTCTCAATCAGGCGTGCCTTGTTGAGCTGATAGGGTATCTCGGTCACGATGATTGTTTGTCTTCCGGATTTCTCGTCCTCGATGACCTCGGCCCGAGCGCGAACATAGATGCGGCCTCGACCGGTGCGATAGGCCTGCACGATTCCCGCCCTGCCATTGATAATACCCGCCGTGGGAAAATCAGGGCCCTTAATGTGCTCCATCAAACTGTCCACGTCCATATCAGGGTCATCAAGCAGAGCGATAGCGCCACTAACAACTTCATCGAGATTGTGGGGTGGAATATTGGTCGCCATCCCCACGGCGATTCCTGAAGAGCCATTGACCAGGAGATTCGGAATTTGCGTTGGCAAGACATCGGGGATTTGTTCGGTGCCGTCGTAATTGTCTGAAAAATCGACGGTTTCCTTATCAAGATCTGCCAGCAAGTCATGGGCGATCTTGGCCATGCGGATTTCCGTGTAGCGCATCGCTGCCGCGGCATCTCCGTCTATGGAGCCGAAATTACCCTGACCATCCACAAGCGGATAGCGTAGGGAGAAGCTCTGCGCCATCCGAACAATGGTGTCGTAGACCGCGGAATCGCCATGCGGATGATATTTGCCGATGACGTCGCCTACGACGCGGGCTGATTTTTTGTAGGGTTTGTTGTAGTCGTTGGAAAGCACGTTCATTGCGAACAGCACCCGGCGATGTACGGGCTTGAGGCCATCCCGCACATCCGGAAGAGCGCGTCCGATAATGACACTCATCGCGTAAGCCAGATAGGACTCACGCATTTCACCTTCTAATGCAACAGGCAAGACCTGTTTAGCAAACTCTGACATAGACTGACTATTTCCTGGAGAAAGGCGGACTAAGAACGAGGCTCGTCAGACACTTTTGAGTCCTGGTTGCGAGCTATTCTCGTGCGGCCTGAAGGCTCTTTTTCGTGGCGCTGTTTTCAGGTCTGGTTTCAATTCTTGTAGCGATCAGTAAGCCATGCGCCTGCCGCTTCGGGGTGCAGATCGAGGCTGTGCTTAAGCGTTGGTATCATAGCACAGCAAGCACCCTGAATCACACCGAAAAGCCTATTTTTGATGGTTAAAAACCCTACTGTTTTCAAGAGCTTCCCAATTGATTCGCAACGCGAGATCGGAGGCGCACTCTGACCCCAATCCAGTTATAATCCTGCCCCTTGGCCAGACCTGTTAGCCCTTAATTCAATCCTTTGTGAGGCAGTCGTGACCGCAGCCCAATCGCAACCGGCAGACTTGATAATCAATGCCAGCTGGATCATTCCCGTCGTTCCAGCCGCCACGGTGCTGAATGACCACAGCGTGGTTGTTAAAGACAAACAAATAATCGCCCTGTGTCCCCAATCCGAAATCATCCGCTTCCGAGCGGCAGAGACGGTCAATTTACCTAACCACGCCCTGATTCCCGGCCTGGTGAATGCTCACGGTCATTCGGCCATGGCCCTGATGCGCGGGATTGGCGACGACCTGCCACTGATGCAGTGGCTTGAAAAATGCATCTGGCCCCTCGAGCAAGAATTTGTCAGCCGTGAATTCGTGCAACAGGGAAGCAGCCTGGCCATGGCTGAGATGATCATGTCCGGCACGACCACCTTTGCCGACATGTATTTTTTCCCAGACGAAATCGGCAAAGTAGCCCAACAGGCAAGGATGCGGGTTCAACTGGCCAGCCCGGTGCTGGACTTTCCAACCGCCTGGGCCCAGGACGCTGAGGAATACATCAGTAAGGCGACCCGGCTGCACGATGATTTTCGCAACAGCGAATTTGTGAACACCGCCTTTGGACCTCACGCACCTTATACGGTTTCGGATGAGCCGCTGGAGAAAATCGCCATGCTGGCTGAGGAACTGGACGTACCGGTACATATTCATCTGCACGAAACTGCTCAGGAAATCAAAGACGCCCTCGCCCATCATGGGCGCAGGCCTTTGCAGAGGCTGGCAGACCTTGGGCTGCTTGGCCCGCGCCTGCTGTGCATCCATGCGACCCAGCTTGAGTCGAACGAGATGCAGTTACTGTCAGAGCAAGGCGCCAGCGTTATCCATTGCCCCGAATCGAATCTCAAGCTGGCCAGTGGCTACTGTGAAGTGGCACGCCTGCATGAGCAGTCTGTGAATGTTGCTCTCGGCACCGATGGCGGCGCCAGTAACAATGATCTGGACATGTTCGGCGAGATGCAGACAGCGGCCCTCCTCGCCAAGGCCGTGGCGGCTGATGCTAGCGCGCTGCCGGCACATGAAACTCTGGCTATGGCGACGATTAATGGCGCCAGGGCCCTCGGTATGGAAGCCAGTATTGGTAGCCTGGAGGTTGGCAAGCTGGCTGACCTCACTGCCGTCGATCTCGACCACATCAACACCTGGCCCCTCCACAACCCGCTGTCACATCTAGTGTATTCGGCCCACGCGTCTCAGGTGTCCCATGTCTGGTGCGGTGGTCAAGCCTTGCTGGTCAACGGTGAACTGCAGTCCATGGATCTTGCGTTAGTCAGACAGCACGCCGCCAATTGGCAGCAAGCCATGCAAAACAAGTCTTTCAACGAACCCTGAACGGGTATGTGAGTCTATGGAAAACGTCGACGACCGCGAAATACATAAATTTGATGCTTTGGCCTCGCGCTGGTGGGATCCAGATAGTGAATTCCGGCCGCTACACGAGATAAACCCGCTACGGCTGAATTGGATCAGTCAGCAAATGAACCTGGCCGAAAAAAACGTGCTCGATGTTGGCTGCGGAGGCGGCATCCTTGCCGAAGCCATGACCCACCACGGGGCGAGGGTCACGGCCATTGATCTGGCCGAGGCATCACTGTCCGTTGCCAAGCTACATCAGCTCGAGAGCAAACTCGATATTGATTATCGACTGTGTTCAGCAGAGGCGCTGGCGCAGGAAAAACGTGAATACTTCGACGTCGTTACCTGTCTCGAGATGCTCGAACACGTCCCCGACCCAGCCGCAGTCGTTCAGGCTTGCCACGACCTGGTCAAGCCCGGGGGCCTGGTGTTCTTCTCCACCATCAACCGCAATCCGAAATCCTACCTCTTCGCCATTATTGGCGCCGAGTACCTGCTGCGCCTGCTGCCAAGAGGCACCCACGACTACGACAAATTGATAAAGCCATCGGAACTTGCCAACTGGTCGAGGGCTGCCGGATTGCAGCTTAATGAGCAGATCGGTATGGGCTACAATCCCCTCACCAAGCGCTATTTCCTGCAAAAAAACGTGGACGTTAATTACCTCGCGTTTTACCAGCGCCCCGAGAACTGACTTCATGCCGCTGCAGACCTCAATTGAATGCGTGCTGTTCGATCTGGACGGTACCCTGGTGGACACCGCGCCTGATTTCGTCAAAGTGATGGCCAGGCTGCGCGCCGAGGATGACATGCAGCCACTGGAGACAGACCTCATCTATCAAACCGTTTCTGATGGCGCCCGGGCCCTGGTCAAACTGGCCTTTGCCATCGATGAAGACCATGAACGTTTCGAGCCGCTGCGGATGCGGCTGCTGGACCTTTACGAAGAGCAGCTCCAGACCACAGAAGCCTCTCTGTATCCTGGCATGGAAGCCCTGCTCAAAGAACTCGATGAGCAAAATATTCCCTGGGGCATCGTCACCAACAAGCCGGAAAAGTATACCCGGCTCCTCCTCGACGGTCTGAGTCTGCTGGCGCGCTGCCGCGCACTGGTTTGTCCGGAGCAGGTCAAGGAGCGCAAGCCGAATCCGGAAGCAATTTTTCTAGCCTGCAAGCTGCTCGAACGAGAAACCGAACGCACGGTCTATATAGGCGACCACTTGCGCGATGTTCAGGCCGCGAAGGCGGCGGACGTCATCGCCGTGGCTGCACCCTACGGTTATGTGGCCAGTAACGTCAGGGTCGAGGAATGGAACGCCGATTTCATTCTGCATAATCCGGAGCAGACAACCGAGCTGCTTAACCTGCTAAAATTCGCCTGATTATGTTTACTTATGCCCCTTCCAGAGATTTTCTCAAAGACAAAACCATTCTGGTGACAGGTGCCAGTGATGGCATCGGAGCGGTCCTGGTGCGCGAACTGGCCAGACATGGCGCCAACGTAGTGATGCTGGGCCGGACTGAAGACAAGCTTGTGGGCGTCTACGACGATATCGAGGCAAGTTATCCCGGCAAAGCCTTCATGCACCTGATTGATTTCGCCACCGCTGCTGCAGAGGAGTATCAGGCCCTGGCTGAGGCGCTGGAGCAGAACTTTCCGGCGCTGGATGGACTCGTGCACAACGCGGCAACCCTGGGCACCAGGACACCGATTCAATACTTTCCCGAAAAAGACTGGCAACAGGTCATGCAGGTGAACGTCAATGCAGTCTTTTACCTTACCCGGGCACTTGTGCCTGCCATGACTCGCTCGAAAGATGCGCGCATGCTCTTTGTCTCCTCCAGCGTCGGACGGGTTGGGCGTGCCTACTGGGGCGCCTATGGGGTTTCCAAGTTTGCACTGGAGGGTCTGATGCAGACTCTGGCACAAGAACTGGAGACAACTACGGCGATCAGGGTAAACAGCGTCAATCCTGGCGCTACCCGCACGCCCATGCGCGCCAGGGCCTACCCCGCAGAAAACCCGCAGTCCAGGCCCGAGCCGATCGACCTTATGCCGGTGTATCTGTATCTATTCAGCGACGAGGCGCAGCCGATTCATGGTCAGGCCATCGACGTGCAGGGCTTCGATCCGAAGGATTATTTGCAGTCAGAGTGAAGATTCAGTCCAGACCTGCGAGTTGAACAAGTTTCTTAACTTCGCTGCTTCCCAGCTCTTCAAACATGCCGATTTTGATTTTGCTGGAAATGAAGATCGGGCCAAAACGCACTCTTTTCAGACGGCTCACCTGTAGCCCCTGGGATTCCCAGATCTTTCGAACCTCACGGTTTCTTCCTTCCATGATGACGACGTGATACCACTGGTTGATCCCCTCGCCAGCGTAATACTGGATGTCTGTAAAGCGGCAAACGTGGCCTTCGATGAGTACACCCCGATGCATATTCTGCACCATCTCCTGGGTGACGTCGCCCATGACGCGGACAGCGTATTCACGCTCGACCTGGGTGCTTGGGTGAGTCAGTTTATTGGCCAGTTCGCCGTCGGTTGTAAACAGCAGCAGCCCGGTGGTGTTGATATCGAGTCTGCCGATCGATACCCAGCGACCATGCTTGATGGCCGGCAGCTTGCTGAACACCGTCGGCCGCCCCTCTGGGTCGTGACGGGTACAGATTTCATCCTCAGGTTTGTTGTAAAGGATTACTCTGCGGCTCTCCCTGATTTTCTTCTGCGGTGCCAACTTCTTGCCATCGACCTGAATCTGGTCGCCGGCTTCCACGCGCTCGCCGATGACTGCAACCCGGTTGTTGACCCTGATGCGGCCTTCGGCAATCCAGCCCTCGATTTCGCGACGCGAACCAAAGCCAGCGCGAGCCAGCACTTTTTGTAATTTTTCACTCATTGTTTAATTTCACTGACCGAAAGCCAGGTTTTTCGTTCTGGTTCGCTCAAACCCGAGTAGCTGCAGGGGGAAACGCCTGAGTTGTCGTTACCCGCCAACCAGCTCAGGAAATCAGACAGGCCCGTGGCTGTTGCGAATTCCTAATTGAGTCAACCCTACCTGAATCGATCAGAGAACCAAAAAAATTTCAGTCCCGCTTCTCTGTCTTATACAGGGGGTCGTCATCTTCGTCATCCCCTTCAACCGATTCATTGTAGTCAAAATCGCTCGCCAGGGCGTCATCTTCTTTGCCGTCAAGATTACTTTCGACTGCACCCGTCTCCGGGTTTTCGCTCTCGCCGCTGCTCGCCTCTGAGTGATTCTCCGAGTCGCTTCCTGTGTCCAGCTGGCTCTTTAACTTCAATTTCGCATTCAGCGGGATGACCTGAGCAAGAGTCGGCGCCTGCTCCGCGGCGGAGTCATGCCCCGCCGATTCATTTTCGCCAGGCTCTGGTTCATTGTCGTCCAGATTCAGGATTTCATCGAGCGGCCTGCTCGACAGCGCTATGGCCTCATCTTCGGCCAGCATCTGCGCCTTTTCAGCCTCAGTCGGCTCCGGGTATTCGGCTTCGGCGCCCTCCTCGGGCAGATCCAATACCCGCTGTTGGGCGAGGTCTGCTGCCAAATCAGGGCGTTGATCGGACTGCTCCAGGTCTTTGATTTCGCTGAGCGGCGGCAGTTCCTGCAGACTCTTTAGGCTGAAGTAGTCTAAAAATTGTTTGGTCGTGGCGAACATCGCTGGACGGCCGGGCACGTCTCGATGCCCGACGACCCGGATCCACTCCCGGTCCAATAGCGTGCGAACTATCGTTGAGCTGACCGCAACGCCGCGGATTTCTTCGATATCACCGCGGGTAATAGGCTGCCGGTAGGCAATCAATGAAAGGGTTTCCAGCAGGGCTCGCGTGTAGCGTGGAGGCTTCTCTTCCCAAAGCTTTGCCACCCACTCACCCAACTCCTGCTTGACCTGGAACCGATAGCCGGAAGCCACCTCTACCAGCTCGAAGCCGCGATCACTGCAGTCCTCGTTGATGGCGTCCATTACCGACATCAGCTCCTTACGGTCCGGACGTTCCTCCTCGGCAAAGACCTGCATGATCTGATCCAGACTGAGTGGTCGGCCGGCTGCCAACAGCAGTCCTTCAACTATCACTTTTACCTTGTTGTCTAAATCACTCATGTTAGCGGGCATATTGTCCAGTGGGATAATTTGATCAGCTTCGGGATTTCAGGTGGATCGGCCCAAAGGGGTCAGTTTGCACAATTTCCAGCAGTGAATCCTTCAGTAACTCCATCACGGCAAGAAAGGTGACAACGACCCCCAGGCGACCCTCTGAACGCAGCAACAGAGAGGCCATCGGGACGAACTTGTGTGCGGACACACGCGCCAGGATTTCCGACATTTTCTCCCGCGTCGACAGAGTCTCGAGCTGGACATGATGGTGCTCGAACATGTCGGCCCGGTTGAGGACACGCGCCAGACTCATCAATAATTCGTCAAGCTCGATATCAGGGTCGGGCTTGATCCGGTCAATCTGTGGCGGCAGCGCCCGCGCCAGGTGAATATCACGGTCGAGCCTGGGCAGGGTGTCGATATCCTCCGCCGCCTTCTTGAAGCACTCGTACTCCTGCAGCCGACGAATGAGCTGCATGCGCGGATCTTCTTCGTCTTCTTCCTCCTCCTGCTGTCGCGGCAGCAGGATGCGGGATTTAATCTCTGCCAGCGTCGCCGCCATCACCAGATACTCTGCCGCCAGCTCGAACTGGTGCGCTTGCATCAGATCCACGTAGGCCATGTACTGATCGGTGATTTCAGCCACATTGATCTCGAGGATGTCGATGTTCTGACGCTTGATGAGATAGAGCAGCACATCCAGCGGGCCCTCGAATGTCTCGAGAAAAACCTCCAGCGCATCAGGGGGTATATAGAGGTCCTTGGGAATCTCGGTCAGGGCCTGACCCCCGACGTAGGCTAGAGGCAGCTCCTGCTGAACCGTGGATTCGGAATCGCTGTTTTCGGGGGACGCGGAAGCTCCGCTGTCTTCCGGCTGCTCTGTTGGCTCTTCGATCGCGCTGACAATCAAGGTTAGCTTCTGCTTAAGGGTTATTAATGCGAAAACCTAAAGTAGTTATCGGCCAATTGAGCATTCGGCTGAGACCTATCACCTATCACCTATCACCTGCCGCCAAGCCCCATGGCACTGCGGACCTCGGCCAGGGTCTCGCGCGCGCTTTCCCGGGCTGTTTCGGCGCCGTCTGACAGTATCGAGCGCACGATATCCGGATCTTGCTCGTACTTGGCCGCCTCGGCCTGAATCGGCTCCAGCTCATCCACAACGGCTTCGATCACCGGTTTTTTGCACTCGAGACAGCCGATACTGGCGCTGGTGCAGCCCTGCCGAACCCAGGTCTGGGTCTGCGCATCGGAATAAGTCTGATGTAGCTGCCAAACCGGACATTTTTCGGGATCGCCCGGATCGCTCAGACGCACGCGAGCCGGGTCGGTCGGCATGGTGCTGATTTTCCTGCTCACCTCTTCCAGAGGCTCGCGTAAGGATATGGTGTTGTTATAAGACTTGGACATCTTCTGGCCATCCAGGCCCGGCATTTTCGACGCGGGTGTCAGCATGGACTGGGGTTCTGACAGGATCATCTTGCCGCCTCCCTCCAGGTAGCCGAAAAGCCGCTCTCGATCACCAATGGATATGTTCTGTTGTTCCGCCAGCATGGCTTGAGCCGTGCCGAGCGCCTCTTCGTCTCCTTTCTCCTGATAAGCTGTACGCAGCTCCTTGTAGAGGCGCGCCGCTTTTTTTCCCATCTTGCGGACTGCCGCCTGGGCATTCTCCTCGAAACGCGGCTCACGCCCGTATACGTGATTGAAGCGCCTGGCCACCTCCCGGGTCAGTTCCACGTGCGCCACCTGATCGGCGCCTACCGGAACAAGCCCGGCTCGGTAAATCAAAATATCTGCGGCCTGCAGCAAGGGATAGCCGAGGAAACCGTAGGTATCAAGCTCCTTCTCTGCCAGTTTCTCCTGCTGATCCTTGTAGCTTGGCACTCTCTCCAGCCAGGCCAGAGGCGTGATCATGGACAGCAACAGATGCAGCTCGGCGTGCTCGGGAATCCTTGATTGCACGAACAGGGCAGCAGAACCTGGATTAACACCACAGGCAAGCCAGTCAATAACCATGTTCAGGACATTCTCCCCGAAAATTTCGGGCCGCCCGTAGTCGGTGGTCAGCGCATGCCAATCGGCAACGAAGAAAAAGCATTCATATTCATGCTGGAGCTTGACCCAATTCTTCAAGACTCCATGCAGGTGGCCTAAATGCAGGCGGCCGGTGGGTCGCATCCCCGACAGGACGCGTCGTTGTGAAACTGCGTTACTCACATTTCTCCCTTGCTTTCATGGCTTCCTGTCTCACGGATCTGGCTGGCGTCATTATAACCACGATCAAAGAAAAGGTTCAGGATCACCCTTTCCAACCCGAACAACTTGCGGCACTCCCTCGACCAGATCGATCATGGTGGTCGACTCCATGCCGCAGGCGCCCCCGTCTACTATCAGATCCACCAGCTTGCCAACTTTCAGACGCATTTCATGGGGATCGGTCATCTGTTCTTCCTGCCCCGGAAGAATGAGGCTTGTGCTCATGATCGGTTCGCCCAGCTCGGCAAGTATAGCCTGTGCTACAGGATGGTCAGGCACTCTGATGCCGATGGTTTTTCGCTTCGGGTGCATGAGCCGGCGCGGCACTTCCGGCGTCGCTTTGAGAATGAAAGTGTAAGGACCCGGAGTATAGGCCCTGAGAATTCTGTAGGCGCTGTTGTGCACCGTTGCATAGGTGCTCAGTGACGACAGATCGCTGCAGGTCAGGGTGAAGTTGTGCTTGTTCGAGAGCTGGCGGATCTGACGAATCCGGTCCAGCGCCGCCTTGTCGCCGATGTGGCAACCCAGGGCGTAGGTGGAGTCAGTTGGGTACACGATTACGGCTCCACGCAGCAGAAATTGCACAGTCTGCTTGATGATCCGGCCTTGCGGATTGTCTGGATGTACCTGAAAGTATTCGTTCATGCGGCTAGTGGGCAGCACTCTGTCTGCCCACTCCTGACCTCGGTTTCAAAACTGCCAGAGTGTATTACATCATGGCGCAAAAGCGGACAGTCATCTGTTAATGCTTTACTATTCTGCCGTCTCCCAAACAACCGCAATTAATTTAATCGGGATATACCGTCAATAAGGTCAATCTGTATGTTGTACGCCATCATGAGTGAAGATGTTCCGGAGAGTCTGGAGCAGCGCAAGAGTGCCAGGCCGGCACATCTCGAGCGCCTGCAAAAGCTCGCTGCGCAGGAGCGCTTGCTGTTAGCCGGCCCGCACCCAGCCGTTGACAGTGAGGACCCGGGCGAGTCCGGATTCAGCGGTAGCCTGGTCGTTGCCGAGTTCGCCAGTCTGATCGAGGCGGAAGCCTGGGCGCAGTCCGATCCCTACGTCGAGGCGGGAGTGTATGCGAGGATTGTGATCAAACCCTTCAAGAAAGTTTTCTAGGCATGTCTTCATTGTGCAGAGCATCCCTGGTGGCTCACTAATTGCCTCAGGGCTCCGGAGCGGCGCGCAGGTCCGGGTAATTTTCGTCGAGCATTGCATTCCACTCGGTAAGTTGCTGCTGACGTCTCTGCAGCACTGCAGAGTAATCACCCTCGATGCTGATTGAACGAATGTCATCACCCCGACGCAATTCATTGACGACGTTCATGCCCTCTATGACCCGACCGAAAACTGAGTGCAGGCCGTCGAGATGCGGCGTGGCGATATGAGTTATAAAAAACTGGCTGCCTTCGGTACCGGGTCCGGAGTTGGCCATTGAGAGCACACCGGGCCGATTGTGCTTGAGCAGGAGTTCACCCTGGAACACGTAACCCGGCCCCCCCGTGCCGTTGCCGGCAGGATCGCCGCCCTGAATCATGAAATTGCGCTCCCGGCGATGGAAACTCAGGCCATCATAGAAACCGCGTTCCGACAGATTGACGAAATTAGCGACTGTAGTCGGAGCCGCTTGCGGCCTGAGTTCGGCCCTGATTAAGCCTTTGCTGGTATCGATAACGGCCACCAGCGGCTGCGCCTTCAACACACCTGTTCCCAGCCCGCTCAACAGCAGCAACCCGATACCGAAAAATCGCTTGATTCGCTTGTTCCTGATGTACATTTCCGACTCCTGCTTTTGTGGTGATCCCTAGGGTTACCAATCGTATTCGAGGATGACCGGCGCATGATCGGAAAAATTTTCGCCAGTGTAAATTTCCGTGCTCCGCACTTTATCTTTCAAGCCCGGTGTAACGACATGATAATCCAGCCGCCAACCTACGTTCTTGGCGCGAGCCTGACCGCGCATGGACCACCATGAATACTGATCCGGTTCCTGATTCACTACCCTGAAGGCATCCACGAATCCCACTTCATCATACAGCTCATCTAGCCACGCGCGCTCCTCTGGGAGAAAGCCGGAATTCTTCTGATTGGCCTTCCAGTTCTTCAGATCAATAGGCTTGTGGCAGATATTCCAGTCGCCGCAGATGATGAACTCTCGCCGCTTGCGACGCAATCGCCGCAGATGCTCCATGTAAAAATCAAGAAAGCGCATTTTACGCGCCTGGCGCTCCTCACCGGCTGAGCCCGACGGCAAATACAGCGAGGCGATACTGAGACCGTCGTAGTCAGCCTGGATGTAACGCCCCTCGGAATCAGCCATGGCCATGCCGAGGCCACGGGCAATCTTTACCGGCTTCTTGCGGCAAAAAAGCGCGGTTCCGGAATAACCCTTCTTCTCCGCGTCGAAATAGTGGCAATGGAAGCCTTCGGGCCGAAACACGGGATCTTCCAGTTGACTGACCTGGGCCTTGGTCTCCTGCAGACAAACAACGTCCACGTCTGTTGCCGCCAGCCAGTTGAAAAACCCCTTACGGGCTGCCGCTCTGATGCCGTTGCAGTTGAAGGTCATAATGCGCATGGCCTGACTCCAGCGGCCGCGATCGGGCCATGCATTCTACCGTTAAGCCCGGGACAGCTCCAGATGGCTTCAATTGTCCGTGGCCATGACTCGCTCTGCGGCGCGCACTAGCGGTTTCATAAAATAGGTAGAGTCAGGCATGATCGCAACCCGACAGCCTCGAGTCTCCAGCTCGGCTTTTACCACCGGCCCCACGGCCGCCACATAGGTCCGTGCCAGTCCAGTCTGCAGATCGGCGCCAAGTTCGGCCGCCTCGGCGACGGCGAAAAGCCGGCGCACCTGCGGCTTGCTGGTGAAAGCGATCAGATCCACGGCGCCGGCAGCCAGGCTTTGGATCAGGCTCACCACCTGCCCAGTGTCGGCATCATCTCCGTAAACATAGGGTGCAACAGGCCGACAAGCGGCCAGCTTCAAGCCAGCCAGATAGCTCATCAACTCAGGGTTGGGTTCTTCTCCATAGAGTTGAACCGCCACCTGCCGCCCGGCTAACTCCATGGACTCAAGGGTAGTAATCACGCCGCTGGTCGTTGGTGTAGCTGCCAGGTAGTCAGCCGTCAGCCCCGCTTCCTTCAACGCTCGCACCGGTTTGGGCCCGCGGCAGAGCGTCTTTACTGTGGCCACCGCTGCCAGGAAGTCCGACTCGAAACCAGCTCGCTGAGCGGCTGCACGCAGCCTCCGAAGCCCCTCTCCAGTGAGCAGAACCAACAGTTCCGGTGGCTGCGCAACAAATTCATGCAGCCAGGTCAGCACCGCTTCCTGATCCGGAGCGTCATGGATGCAAACCAATGGCACGCGCAGCACGCGCGCCTGTCGGCGCTCAAACAGTGCCGCCAGAATATCGAGTTGCCGGCTTTCCGGTACCGCCACCGCGCGCCCGGCTAGTGCCGACAGCAAATTACCTCGCTCGCTCATGGTGTTGTTCCCGAGTATCGATCAGACCTAGATGGTTGTCATTTACAGCTGGTTGTCGGCTCGGCTCCCACCAGCGCCCTACTTTTGGTTACTATACGTAACACATAATTTGAAAGCCGCAGGAGATTCAGTGATCCAGCAAAAGCGGTTGCGCGTTATTTCAATGACTTAGACAGCTGACGGCTCAAGCAGATCCTTCATCATGAGTTCGTCGAAAAACTCTAAGGGTTTGTTTTAATTGGATATAGCCGGGTCTTATCCAACGGAATTCAGGTAACGCTACTTTTTAAGACACATAGAGAAATCAACTCCATAACTGTTACTAATAGACACATCATGTGTTACTATACGCGCCGATTTGGCAGTGACACAGGAAGTAGTCAGCAGCCAATTCTAATTTAGCCCATTTACACATTTAGCCCATTTACACATAAAGGAGAAACAAATGACCGAAGCCATCAAGAAAGCGCGACCAATCGTAGAAGCCACTGTAGTCAGCGTGGTAATGGTGCTCGCCGCTCTCGCCGTGCCTGCCGCGATTGTCTACATCGCCGGCTAAACCAAACATTAGAAGGAGGCACCATGCCGAGTCCTTCCGCTAGTTTTGAATGTTGACGCCAGTGCCGGCCCACGCCGCACTGGCGTTTTTTTGTGGGCATGAGAAGTTAACGGTATTAGTTAAGAGCAGCACAACTATCGTAACCCTGGCCCTGCGCCCAACACCTCTCTATTTCTGATCCAGCTTCTACTGTGTCTTAGCGCGCAGTCATCAGACCGCGCCTCAGCGGAAACCGTCCTTTCGCCATAGAAGAGTTTTCACTGGCAATGCGGCGCGCGGTTGACCACTCAAGGTTTTTTCAGCTTATCAACGAAATTGCAGGGCTTATGAGCGCTGTCCAGCTGTTCAGCGATGATCCTATCCCATCCCGTGCGACAGGCCCCTGGCGACCCCGGCAGGCAGAAAACAATAGTGCCATTGGCCAGACCGGCAAAGACTCTGGATTGAATCGTTGAAGAGCCGATTTCCGCGTAGGAAAGTTGTCTGAAAAGCTCACCAAAGCCCGCTATTTCTTCTTCGAGCAGTGGCTTTACTGCCTTTAGCGTGTTGTCTCGCGCCGTGAATCCGGTACCACCGGTGGTCAGAATTGCCTGAATATCGGCGTTTGCCAGGTGCGCTGAAATTTCGGCGCGCAGTAGATAGACGTCATCCTTGACGATGGATTTACAAACCAGTCGGTGACCGGCAGCGCGCAGGGAGTCCACCAGAACCGCACCAGACTTGTCAGTTGTTTCGGTGCGGGTATCCGAGACCGTCACCACGGCGATAGCGACTGGGTCGGCAACCACACTAACCCCCTGTCATATTCATCAGGCGCAGGGGTTGCACATGATCCTTGTCATAAAAATAGTGCCGCTCCGGCTTGATGGCCATGGATTCCACAATGGCCTTTTTCAGATGCCAATCACTGCCATCCGGGTCCCGAAGAATCGCGCGCAAATCAATTGAATGTTCATTGCCAAGGCAGAGCAGCAGCCTACCCTCAACAGTGACCCGGACCCGATTGCAGTCGGCGCAGAAATTGTGAGACACCGGCGAGATGAAACCGATACGACTCGCGTAACCAGGCACTTGCATATACCGGGACGGGCCTGCCGTGCGTTCAGCGCTGCCCAAAAGCTCGAATTCATTCGCGATCACTTCGCGGACCCAGTCATTACTGCATGTGGTGTCTTCGCGGGCGTGATCAGTGGCTTCCCCAAGCGGCATCTCTTCGATAAAAGCGATGTCAAGGTCCCGCTCCAGGGCATACCGGGTCAAGTCTAATACTTCATCTTCATTGTAGCCGCGCATGATAACGGAGTTCAGGCGAATGCGATCGAAACCGGCATCCCTGGCAGCGTCGATTCCAGCGAGCACTTTAGCAAGCTTACCCACCCTTGAGATGCGCCTGAAGCGATCGGCATCGAGACTGTCGATACTGATATTGACGCGATTAACACCGGCAGCCCGCAATGGCTCAGCGTACTTGTCCAACTGCGCCCCATTGGTGGTAAGGAGTAACTCCTGTAGACCTGGCAAGTCGCCGAGCTTTTCGATGAGAGTCATGACGTCCGTACGCACCATCGGCTCGCCACCTGTCAGACGTATCTTCCTAACGCCCAGTTCGGAAAAAGCTCGCGCCACACGGTAAAGTTCTTCCAGCGACAGAATTTCCCGGCGGGGCAAAAAGGTCATGTCTTCGGTCATACAGTAGACGCAGCGGAAATCGCAGCGGTCCGTGACGGAAAGCCGGATGTAGTCGATATGGCGCCCAAAGCGATCAATCAACTTGTCAGGTAGTTTATCTGTATCGGAAACAGTCATATTCCTCCACTATAACGCAGATACTGGTCTGGATGCACAACAACTCGCGCCTTGACCCCGTCCTCGCCGTCAGTCCCGAGCAATTTCGGCCCAGGCAAGCTGAAGGGCCAGAGCGATCAGAATCAACCCCATGCCTCCCTCAAACCAATGACCCGCTCGCAGCAGAAACCGCCGGACCAAGGGCCTGCCCAGGACCAGGGTCAAGACTGCAAACCACACGAAGGTCGCCGCAGCCAGATAAATACCATACAGAAATTGAATCGTCGTCGGTGTCTGCGGGCTAATCACCAGGGTAAAAAGAGCCAGGAAAAACAGTGTCGCCTTGGGATTGAGGCCATTGGTGAGGAAGCCCAGGCCGATCGCCCTCAGGGGTCGCAGGCTGGTTTCCGCCGCGGCGGGCCGAATTACCGCCTGCCTGGACAAAGCTTCACGACAGGACCTCACTCCCAGAACAAAGAGATAACTGGCAGCGACCCATTTCATAGTACTAAACAGGGCCGGCGATTGTGTTAGCAGCAGCGCCACTCCGAGGACGCAATAGCCGATATGGAGGAGAATTCCCAGGCCGACACCGAAGCTGGTCAACAGACCTGCTTCTCTGCCAACGGTTACGGTCTGTCGCATCACGACTGCAAAGTCAGGACCGGGCGAGGCAACCGCAAACAAATGAGCCACAGCAATTGTAAAGAATTCTTCCCAATACATGCTTTTGCGCGAGAGACCTATCTTTCAGCGCACAACCCCACTTAACACCAGATCGAGGCTATTGACACCTTCCGTCAACTCTAATGGTTCAGATAGGACTCGAAAGTCACCGGCTTGCGGATTAGCCACACCGGAGCGTGAGACGAGGGCCGAAACGGTTACCGTCTCGGCAGACGACAGATCGAAGGGGCCAACTGCATCACTATTGTCGAGGCGAATAGTGGCCGGCAGGTCTGCAACCGTGAGGTCAGCAACCGCCAAGGGCGGCATGCCTTCGCGGGTGGCATTTCTGACTGCAACGAATACCCGTAACTTATTATCAACTTCTAGTTCAGGCGCCAGGCTCAAACTGAGTTCCACAACCGGCCCGGTAGTCGCCTCCGCACCGGGGTCCAGCTGGCGCTGCGCCGCCGCAATACTGGCACGCAGGGCATCGGCCTGCGGCGAATTTGGATTCTGCTGAATCAACAGTCGCCAGTTTTCAATAGCGGCGTCCCAATCCTGCCGTTGTTCGGCGTCACTGGCCAGCAACTGCAGCACACCGGTCTCATTGGGATTGATTGCTCGAGCACGATCTATGACTTCCATGATCGCAGGGCTCATCTGCAGGTCCGCATTGATATACATGGACATCGCCACTCGCCCGAGAGCCAGCGCACTCTCAGGAGTGTCTCCAAGCAACAGGGCGGCTCTTCGATAGGCAACCTGGGCTTCGTTAAACAGGCCGATACTGGCAAAATTCTCACCTAGGAAGTACCAGGGCCAGGGCAAATCTTCATTGGCTTGCACGGCCTGCCCCAGAGCCACAATTAACTCCTGAGCCTGCTGCGCATTACCCCGGTTATTCATTGTGCGCTCGAACAGTGAAGTGAGCGCAACGTCATCATGAAAGCCCCAGCGTTCGTAGAGCGCATAGGCGACAATCGGTACCAGGACGGCAAGTACGATAGGAAGGACAAAATTCAGTCCGAAACGCCGCTGACGAGTCTGTGGCCTCGCTTTCGCCTTATTTCTGTTGCCCAAATCCTCGAGCTCGGCATCACTGACGTCCGCCAGCAAGCTCTGCTGCAGCTCCAGTACGAGAGAATCGAATTGCTCCCTATCAATATTACCGGCAGCGAGCTCAGCTTCCAGCTCGTTATTACGCCCATGAAACAGGGCTATATTCGCGGACTTGCGTAGCTCAGTGGACTCAAAAGCCTGCACATGACGCCGGCGCCATAGCGGCACAAGCACGAACAAGCTAGCCAGGAGAAAAAGAAATACTGTAGAGATCCAGAACAAGAGAGTTTACCGATGTAGTTGCGCCGGACTCAGGATTCGCGCCTGAGCAATGCTTCCAGGCGCTCCCTTTCGGTTGCGTCCAGCCCGGTTTTGGCTTGCTCTGAGGCCTTGGCCCGGCGCCAGATCGAGTAGGCAACCAGACCGCCAATGATCAGAAAGATGAGAGGTCCGAACCAGAGCAGAACCGTCTCAGCCCGCAGCCTCGGACGATAGAAAATGAAGTCTCCGTAGCGCTCGAACATGAACTGTTCAATTTCCTCATTGCTCATGCCCGCCATAATCATTCGATGCACTTCCCGCCGCAAATCTTCAGCGACACCGCCAGTGGATCCGGTCAGATTAGTATTCTGACACATCGGGCATCGAAGCTCATTTGAGAGTTGACGAAATCTCGCCTGCTGCTCCGGTGTATCAAACTCAAAGGTATCGACCTGTCCATGTACCAGTAATGGTAACAGTAACATCAGCGTGAGACTGCATAAAAAAAAGCGCCAGGTCACCCTCTCACGACGAAATGAGCCAGTCATGTCATTGACTCTCGCTTCGCAGCTCTGTAATCGCCGGAATAAATTCTTGCTGCCAGACATTTTCATCCAGCACACTGACATGCCGATAGCGAATTACGCCGTTAGCATCCACCAGGTAAGTTTCTGGAGCACCATAGACGCCGAGATCGATGCCCAACCGGCCCGATTCGTCAAGAATGCTGAAGGCGAAGGGGTCGCCATTATCCTCCAGCCACTCTTGAGCCAGATCCTTACGATCACGGTAGTTCACGCCCACAACCGGGATTTCACCCTCTTCTGACAATCGCATGAAGGTGGGATGCTCAACCAGGCACGGCAGGCAGTAGCTACCCCAGACATTGAGTAAGAACATTTCCCCCGGCAAATCGTCGATGCTGACCGGTTCGCCCTCCACAGTAGTCAGCTCAAAGGCAGGCATGGGCTTGTCTATCAGCATGGAAGGCAGCTCGGATGTATCCAGGTAAAGCCCGCGCCAGAGCAGCGCTGACAGGGCAACGAATGCCAGCACCGGAATGAACAATTTCCATCTTTGTATTATCGCACTCATGATGCAGTCCGCAATTTCCCGCTCACGGCGTGACCGGGAACCTGTTCAGTGTCAAGCGTTGGCTTGCGCAGACGCCGGTAGCGTTTATCAAGTGCACTCACCGAGCTGCCGACGGCCATTAGGATTGCCGCCAACCACACCCAACGCACAAAAGGTTTGACGTAAATGGTCATGGTCCAACCTTGCTCGCCGCGTTTCTCTCCCAGAGTCACAAAAAGGTCGCGCAGAAAACCGGCATCGATTGCCATTTCCGTCGACGGGGAGCCACTGGCCAAATAGACGCGTTTCTCTGGAAACAACACTTTTACTGTCTCGCCATTGCGAGCGACGGTTATCTCGGCCTGGTCGCCGATGTAGTTTGGGCCGCTCACGGCTTCGGTACCCTGCAGAGTGAAGTCATAGCCTCCAAGCTGGGTGCTCTGGCCAGGGACCAACAAGACACTGCGCTCAGAGCTGAAATAACTGGTCAGGGCCGCTCCCACCAGCAGTACCGCGACGCCAAAATGAGCCGTCTGCATGCCGTAATAACTCAATGGCAGTGAGCGCAGCCCTTTGGACACGCTGCTTTTATTGGCGATCCTGTTGCCCCCATCCTTGACGATGGCGAGTAAAATCCAGGTTGCCAAGGCCACGGTGATGGTGGCAGCGAGCGAGAATTCCAGCAGCACAACAAGGGGCAACACGACGCCAAGAGCCAGGCTGACAGCCGCCACCTTGCCGAGCTGAGCGACCAGATAAGCGCTTGAAGTCCGCTTCCAGCGACTCAACGGCCCTATTCCAAGAAATAGCACCAGTAAAATCATTAAGGGCACAAAGACGGCATTAAAGTAAGGTGGCCCGATGGAGATAAGATCATCGGTCAGTGCCTGATAGATCATCGGGAACAACGTTCCCAGGAATACGGAAGCCGCTGAGACCACCAACAGCACATTGTTGATGAGCAGGAAGATCTCGCGGGAATTGCCACCGAAGCTCGCCTCGGATTTCATTAAGGGCGCGCGCAGGGCAAACAGCAATAATGATCCACCGATGGCCAAACCGAGAATACCCAAGATAAAAATTCCCCTGTCCGGATCACTGGCGAACGCGTGCACCGAAGTCAGCAGACCGGAGCGGGTAATAAATGTGCCAAGCAGGCTGCCGGCAAAGGCCAGAATCGCCAACATTACGGTCCAGCTCTTAAACACGCCCCGCTTCTCGGTCACAGCCAATGAGTGCAGTAGCGCCGTACCAAAAAGCCAGGTAATCAACGGCGGATTTTCCACCGGGTCCCAGGCCCACCAGCCACCCCATCCCAATTCGTAGTAGGCCCACCAACTGCCGAGGGCAATGCCCAGCGTCAGAATCGCCCAGGCGACGTTGGCCCAGGGCCGTGACCAGCGCGCCCAGGCCGCATCGAGCCGACCACTGAGCAGGGCCGCAATGGCGAAGGCGAATACTACAGAGAATCCAACGTAGCCCATGTAGAGGGTTGGTGGATGGATGATGAATCCGATGTCCTGCAGAGCCGAATTCAGGTCCGCCCCATCGGCCGGGGGTAACGGAACGATTCGATCGAAAGGATTAGAGGTGGCTAGCATGAAAAGGATATAGGCCGTGCACAGTATGCCAAGCACTCCGAGCACGCGAGCTATGAAATCAATTGGCATGCTCTTGCTGAATATCGCTACGGCGAGCATCCAGCCGCCCAGCATGAATGTCCAGACCAAAAAGGAGCCCTCGTGGCCACCCCAGGCAGCCGTGAATTTATAGCGATCTGGCAGCATGGTATTGGAATGCTGAGCAACGAACTGCACTGAGAAATCATCAGTCATGAAGGCAAATATCAGAATTGCCAAAGCAATGCCCAAAAACACGAAGATGCCGGCGGTCAGCGGCCGGGCCAGACTCATCCAAAGCAAGTTACCAGTCTGCGCACCGATAACCGGCAGACTGCCGAGAATGACACTCAGGCAAAGTGCGAGTATAAGCGAGAACGAACCGAGTTCTGGAATCATGATCCCAATCAGGTCTCCGGGGAAATTGAATGATTTTCAGCCGAGGCACCGGCCGCGTCCAGCGCCGCCTTCACCTCTGGTGACATGTAATTTTCATCGTGCTTCGCCAGTACGCGTGAAGCCTGGAAAACGCCGGCATCGCTGATACTGCCTTCCACTACAACGCCCTGACCCTCGCGAAACAGATCGGGCAGAATCCCCTGGAAGCGCACCGGTACATCATTGACATAATCGGTAGTCACGAACTGCACCAGCAGACTGTCCTCGGCGGAACTCACTGAGCCCTCCTTGACCATGCCGCCAATACGCACTCGCTGCCCGGAATCGACTTCTCCTGCAGCTACCTGGGTCGGAGTAAAAAACAGATCAATGTTCTGGCTCAAAGCAAATAGAGTAAGACCGACGGCGGCGCACAGCCCCACCGCAATGAAGACGATGATTCCCAACTTTTTGCGTCGATGTGCTTTCATAGATTCTCTCCGTAAGAACTGGCTAACTCGCTCTTCGACTGATCAATGGTTGCTTCGCGAGTCGGCGCTTGTTCCTGCAGCAGTTGGCGCCTTTTCTGTTCTTTTAATATTTTTTTACGCCGCAGTAGAGGGTAATAAAGATTAATGAAAATAAATACGGCAAACAGAACATACACGGACCAGACGTTGAAAGTGTATTCCCCCATCTGCAGAAATTCACTGATACTGGCGAACTGTAACTCAAACACCCTTGCCGATGCTCCTCAAACCACGTTCTCAACCGCTCCGGCCAAGGCTCCCAATAGCCGGCCAGACGAGCTGAATTATGTTTGTTGCAACAGGTTGCGCACCCACTGCGACCGCCGCTCTCGCTGCAGAATTTCGTTGCGCGTCGAAAGAATGAGACTGACGACCATGAACAGCGCCACGGCCAGCAGCATGATTAGCAGCGGCACCCAGATTTCTGGGCCGTTTGGGCCCTCGCTGGACATGTTGATTGGGCTCGCAGGCTGATGCAAGGTATTCCACCAGTCTACAGAATATTTGATCACAAACACGTTTATGCAGCCTACGATGGACAATACCGCACAGGCACGCGCGGCTCCATCACTGTCCTCTAGCGCTGAGCGCAGGGAAATGACGCCAATCAACAGGAACAACTGCAGCAGCATCGAAGTCAGGCGCCCATCCCAGACCCACCAGGCGCCCCAGATATCGCTGCCCCAGATGGAGCCAGAGGCCAAAGCCAGCGCCGTGAACCAGGCGCCCAAAGGCGCCGCGGTCTTCGCCACCATGTCAGCGAGCTTCATACGCCAAACCAGGGTAACGATGCCCGCTACCGCCATTAGCGGAAAGAACGCCAGGGAAATACTCGCCAGAGGCACGTGAACGTACATGATGCGAATAGTGTTGCCTTGTTGATAGTCAGCCGGCACAAAAAGCAGGGCCATGACAATGCCGACCGTGAGCAGCACCGCCATGCTGGCAACCAACCACGGTAGCCAACGGCCGGTGAGTTCGTAGAACCAGCGTGGAGAGCCTAATTGTTGAAGCCAGGGCCACATAATATTCTTACAGTAAAGAAGCGTTTGGAAGTTGACGGACGACTATATCATGCGTCGAAGGCAACGCTATCATGCGTTGAAGGCGACGCTGTGATACCAATTGTAACCTATTGTAATAACGTGCTTATCCTTTGAATAGACCAGTGAACGCTAAATGCGGCCAGATTCAGTTAATACTTATTCTCAAGGCCGCAGCAGAAGCGAGCGGCGCCAAAGATAGCGTCGCCAGAAGCATTGCTCCCAGCACCGCCAGATAGCCCGCCAGTGAAGCGCCATTCTGAGTCTGTTCCACCGCCATGGTGCCGGCGATAAGGACCGGGACGCTCATGGGCAGGGTAATTACTGCCAAGATCAAACCACGACTACCCAGGCCCACAGTCAGGGCAACGCCAATAGAACCAAGAAGACTAAGGACAGGGGTCCCCAGCAGTAGGGTCAGAAACAGCGCTTGATAGCTGCCACTCGGAAGATTGAGCATGTAAGCGATTAATGGTGACGCCAGCACCACTGGCAGACCGCTGACAAGCCAGTGACTGATGTTCTTGGCCAATACCAGAAAGAATAATGGGTGTGGACTGAGGAGCATTTGCTCCAGGGAACCATCTTCGTAATCGGCCCGGTACAGATTGTCCATCGCCAGCAGAGAAGCCAGCAACGCAGCAATCCAGAGGACTCCAGCGGCGATTTCCGCCAGTCGTTCAGGCTCAGGAGAAATCCCGATAGGAAACAAGGTGGCGACAATCAGAAAAAACATGAAGGGATTGACCATGTCATGCTTCTTCTTGAAGGCAATCAGCAGGTCGCGCCTGAGTGTCGCCAGGAACGCGGCCAGCGTTGAACTCTGCGACCCAACCACTGAATCAGACAAGTTCCAGCACCTTCAGGCCGTCAATACTGAGGGCATGATGTGTGGTGACCAGAACTGCCCCGCCGGCGCTGGCATGGCGCTGCAACAGCGTTTCCAACTGGGCAACTCCCTGGATATCGAGTGTAGTGAAGGGCTCATCCAGCACCCATAGTCGCGCCGTGCTTAAAAGGAGCCGTGCCAGGGACACTCGTTGCTGTTGCCCGGCAGAGAGGGTAAAACACTGGGATTCTTCGAACCCCCGCAGCCCCATCAGCGCCAGCGCCCGCAGGATGGCCTCATCCCCAACTGGCGTCTGGAGGCCGCAAGCAAAGCGCAAGTTTTCAAGCGGTGACAGCACTTTATTGATACCGACTCGATGACCGATGTAGGCAAGGTCGCTGCGAAAATCCTCGTACTGATTTGTTAGCTCCTTGCCTTGCCAGATCAATTCGCCGTCGAAATTATCGTTAATACCGCAGACTATGCGCAGCAGCGTGGTTTTGCCACTGCCGTTGCTGCCACGCACCTGCAAGACTTCGCCGCCTTTGAGGCCAAAAGACAAGTCGCGGAACAGGACACGATCGTCACGCTCACAAAAGAGCCCACGCGCCTGGAGAGAAAAATCGGCAACTGCGAAGCTGCTGGACTGGGCCTGACTCATGTACTGGGTGGTATCTGCGCGTGATTCGGGACAGCGTTGGATTATAGCCTTTTCCAGCCGCGTTCACCCAGGGCGACTGGCGCCGGACCAGGAAAGCAAAATAGCGAAATACTTGAGGATGCTCTGAATGATGCAGACATGCCTTATTTCCAGTCTGTCAGTCTTGCCCGCAAGCGCATAGCCGCCTGACTGTGAATCTGACTGACCCGGGACTCGCTGACACCGATGACTTCGCCAATTTCCTTGAGATTGAGTTCTTCATCGTAATACAGCGCCAGCACCAGTTTTTCCCGTTCCGGCAGGCCATCGATCGCCTTGGCAAGGTGGGCCTTAAAAGTGTCGCGCTGGAGCCCGTCGCAGGGACCAGGTAATTCTCCCACCGCCAGTTCGATGGCTGAATCATCCCCCTCCATAACGTCATCGAAACTGAACAACCGGCTGCCGCTGGCATCCTGCAGAATGGAATAGTAGGCGCTTAAATCGATGTCCATCTCGGCGGCAATTTCTCTATCCTTAGCGTCCTGACCAGAGCGTGCCTCAATGGCTTTGATGGCCTCGGCAACCTTGCGAGATTTCCGGTGCACCGAGCGTGGCGCCCAATCACCTTTGCGCACTTCATCCAGCATTGACCCCCTGATCCGAATCCCGGCGTAGGTCTCGAAGCTGGCGCCCTTGGAGACATCGTATTTTTTAGCTGCCTCCAGCAGGCCAATCATCCCAGATTGAATCAGGTCATCGATCTGCACACTCGCCGGCATCCGCAGCAGCAGATGATGCGCTATGCGTTTTACCAACGGCGCGTAGCGCTCAACCACTTCCCTCAGGTCGACGTCGCTTATTTCGCCTTTGTTCTTGGCCTTGTCGGCTGCAGATACTGCGCGCGGTGAAGTCATCGTCAGTTTTCCAGTAATTAAAGTGGTTAGACTGCGTTACCCGGATTGCGGGAAATGCGGGCACCTAACCCAGTCGGATTGGTCAGGGCTCAGGGACCCGCTCGTTAGTGTCGTTTCTGGCCAAAGGCGCTTAAACTCGCTCTGGGTGTTCACTCTCGTCTATTGCCTCTATCTAATCCGCTGCATCGCCCCAGCAGCCGTTATTAAACTTGCTCCCCAAACAGTCGACACTAGATCTAGCTTCGGGCGATTTGTTGGTTAGGTACAGAGACCCGTTAGGCCACTGTTTGCATTGTTGCCATTTATAACTGCAATCTTTGTTCCAGTCCAGATGCAGTGGCACAAAATCGGTCCCAATCAATTGAATTGCGGCGTTTATCCCCCGCCTCAAACTCTCACGGTGTCACAGTGATGGGGCCGAAAAAGGCTACTGCGCGTCAATTTCTTGACGGTTTGCCCGGCGAGCGCCAAAAATTTAACGCTTTGAAGAACAATTCTCAGGCCTTCGGTGGCGTGACTCCCCTCTGCCCCATGTATTTTCCGCCCCGACTTTTGTAGGTGACTTCACACTGTTCATCAGACTGATAGAACAGCATCTGAGCAACGCCCTCATTAGCATAGATCTTTGCCGGTAACGGCGTTGTGTTGGAAAACTCGAGAGTAACGTGCCCTTCCCACTCCGGCTCCAGCGGGGTGACGTTAACGATGATACCGCAGCGCGCATAGGTGGATTTCCCCAGACAAACCGTGAGCACGTCAGAGGGAATGCGAAAATATTCAACAGTGCGAGCCAGTGCGAAAGAGTTTGGCGGGATCACGCAGACCGACTCGTCAATGGAGACGAAGCTGCCCTCATCGAAATTTTTCGGATCGACGACATTGGTGGTATGGACATTGGTAAAGATCTTGAATTCGCTGGCACAGCGCACATCGTAGCCATAGCTTGAGGTGCCGTAGGAGATGACTTTTTGACCGTCAACGCTGCGCACCTGCCCAGGCTCGAAAGGCTCGATCATCCCCGTCTGGGCCACCATTTTCCGTATCCACCGGTCTGCCTTAATGGTCATGATGGTAGCGCCTGCCGGGTCGCTCCGGGCAAAAAGAAACGCGCATGATAAAGACATTGAAGTACCAATTCATCTTTTTTTGTCAGCCCGCTCTGGGCGTTGGCAGCTGAATTTAGCAATCGTATTCGGTATGATGCGCAGCCTTCTGCGCGGAGATCAAAGCGATCCCTCCCGGTCGTTATACCGGCAGGTCGAAATCCCGCTCAGACCGGCTCATCATGGCTGGTACGGGCTCCCGGTTTTGGAGTACCGCCGCTCACTACTTTGGAGGAGAAATAACATGCGCAAGTGGCAGTGCATCGTTTGCGGATTCATTTACGACGAGGAGCTTGGCTTGCCTGAAGAGGGCCTTGCCCCCGGGACGCGCTGGGAAGACATCCCGGAAGACTGGACTTGCCCGGAATGCGGAGTCGGCAAAGAAGACTTCGAGATGATCGAGATCTGATATCCTCACTAACCCCGACAGATCCCACAGGAAGGTCCCGTGCGAGCACGCAAGATACTGGTAACCAGCGCTCTGCCCTACGCCAATGGTTCAATCCATCTGGGCCACCTTATGGAAACCGTGCAAACAGACATCTGGGTGCGCCTGCAAAAAATGCGTGGCCACGATTGTCTGTATGTGTGCGCTGACGATGCCCACGGCACGGCCATCATGCTCAGCGCAGAGGCAAGGGGCATCACCCCGGAACAACTCATCAATGAAGTCAAGGAACAGCATGAACGGGATTTTGCCGATTTCCTGATCGATTTCGACAATTATCACAGCACCCACAGCGAAGAGAATCGTCTCCTTTCCGAGCACATCTATCGGGCGCTGGATGGGAACGGACACATAGCCCGGCGTTCAATCAGCCAACTCTACGATCCTGAGAAAGAGCTTTTTCTGGCCGACCGCTACATTACCGGTGCGTGCCCCCGCTGCAAGACTGAGGGGCAGTATGGTGACAACTGTGAAGCCTGCGGCTCTACCTACAGCCCCGCCGAGTTGATCAACCCGCGCTCAGTAATCTCTGGCGCCAAGCCGGTGGAAAAAGAGTCGGAGCATTTCTTTTTCCGCCTGCCAGAATTTCGCGACATGCTTAAAGCATGGACGCGCAGTGGCACGCTGCAGGAACAGGTGGCCAACAAACTCAGCGAATGGCTCGATGAAGAACTGCACGAATGGGACATTTCCCGAGACGCGCCCTATTTCGGTTTCGAGATTCCCGACGCCCCCGGAAAATTTTTCTACGTCTGGCTTGATGCCCCCATCGGCTACATGGCCAGCCTTGAGAATCTATGCGCCCGCAGCGACACTAAATTCGAGGATTTCTGGAGTCCTGACAGCGACGCTGAGGTGTATCATTTTATTGGTAAGGACATTATCAATTTTCACACCCTGTTCTGGCCCGCCATGCTGACCAGCGCTGGCTATCGCACGCCGACAGCCGTATTCGCGCACGGCTTCCTAACCGTTGACGGCACCAAGATGTCCAAGTCCCGCGGCACATTCATCAACGCGAGAACCTATCTGGACCACCTGGACCCTGAGTATCTGCGCTATTACCTGGCCGCCAAACTGTCACCAGGAATCGATGATCTGGATCTCAACCTGGAAGATTTTGCTCAACGGGTGAATTCGGATCTCGTCGGCAAGGTTGTCAACATTGCCAGTAGATGCGCCGGCTTCATCAGCAAGGGCTTTGCCGGCCAGCTCGCTGATGAGCCCGATAACCCGGAACTGCTGCAGGACATGCAGGCGGCCAAGGACGATATCGGCAGCTTCTATGAGCGCCGGGAGTACAGCCGTGCCATTCGCCTTATAATGGCGCTGGCCGACCGGGCCAATCAGTACATCAATGACAAGGAGCCCTGGGTCATCGCAAAAAATGACAGGCAGTCCGCGGAGCTGCAGGCTATCTGCAGCAGTGGCATCAATGCCTTCCGCCTGCTGATGATCTACCTCAAGCCGGTCCTGCCGGCGATGGCAGCGAAGGCCGAACAGTTTCTGGACGTACCGCCGCTGCGTTGGGGTGACCTGGACACGCTGTTGACCGCGCATAAGATAGAGCGATTCAAGCCACTGATGACGCGAGTAGAGTCCGACAAAATACAGGCCATGGTGGCAGCAACCCGTGAGGCCTACGAACTGGAACAAACCAGCGCCGCCGGCACGGCTAAAAAGACACCGAGCAAGAAACAGAGTGGTGAGGCGATGACTGAGGAAATCGAATTCGATGAATTTGCCCGCGTCGATTTACGCGTCGCTCGCATTGAGGCGGCGGAGCGTGTGGAAGGGGCGGACAAGCTACTGCGTCTGAAACTCGACCTGGGCAAGGACGAATCGGGGCAGGCGCTGGAACGAACGGTGTTGTCCGGCATCAAGTCGGCCTACCAACCGGAGCAGCTTGTCAATCGACTGACCGTCGTGGTCGCGAACCTGAAACCCCGAAAAATGAAATTTGGCACCTCTGAGGGCATGATCCTGGCAGCGGGCTCCGGCGACCAGGGCATCTGGTTGCTGTCTGTGGACAGCGGCGCCCAACCGGGCATGCGCATTACCTGAAGCTTGCTCGGGCGATCTGTCTCGGAGGATTAGACTTTCTGATCCAGCAAACTTAGAGAGCCTCTCTCGTCACGGAGCCGGTCTCTCGCTGAGCCGGCTGGCGTCACTCCCGCTTACATAATAAGCTTGCGAGACTCAGACGACCGATCGCCGCGGTCAGGCTGCTTTCAACAGGAACCCGACATCATGATTAAGCGAATCAAATTCTGGAGCTCGATCCTGATGCTGTTGATCAGCATTAGCATGAGCGCCCCACTGCGCGCACAGACTGCCGAAATCAGGGCAATCCAGGACTCTGTCATAAAGATCTACACCACCCAGGCAGCGCCTGACTATTTCACACCCTGGCGCCTGCTGACACCACGCCAGAGCAGTGGCTCCGGTGCTGTTATAGCCGGCAATCGTATTCTGACCAATGCCCATG
>JGI12109J20283_10242821_pt1 | contig 70576 bp, 57 predicted proteins | sample ElkSlonscriptome_12_FD_20283 | JGI IMG/M metagenome (IMG submission 20283) | reverse complement strand
GTCCAGATAATCCGGTGCAGGTCCCAGCTCGGGCTGAGTAAGGGAAGCTACATAGGATTTTTCCTTTACCCCATCAATTCTTCCGCCAAGCTCGCTTTCCCGTACACCAAAGAACCGTGCCAGTGTCTTCCGGTCGCCTTCCTCCAGTTTTTTCGGCGACCCTTTCCTAATGAATTGTTGGAGATAACTAGGGTTCCTCCCCAGCATTTCGGACAGGCCAGAGAGGCTGACACCCCGCCCCTTCGCCAATTCAAGGAGACGTGTGCGCACCGGATCAAGAGGCGCATCAAGCGGAGTGTCGGAAGGCTTACTCATATTTTTCTCCTACACGAAGGATTTTTCCTAGACAAGTAGGAAATGCGATGGAACATTTAAGGAACACCGGGTGATTCGAGGGATCGAAAGCGGCCCGGCAAAACTGAAACTCTATCTGGGCGATCTACCAAGAAAGGTGCCGCAATGCTGATCCGAAAAGTCGAGAAATTCCTGCGCGAACACGAAATGTCAGCCACCAGATTCGGGCGGTTGGCTGCCCATGATCCGCGCTTTGTGCTGGATCTGCGCATGGGCCGCACACCGCGCGCCGCGACCGAAGCGCGCACGCTGCGCTGGATGGCCAGTTACGCGCCGCCACTCGAAACCGGCACTTTCGAAACCGGCCCTGTCGCAACGCTCGCTTTTGAAACGAAGGGATTTGCTCATGCTTGATATCGGAATTCTTGAGACGAAATCCGCCGATCCCGTGGGCTGCGCAGACACCGCGGCACAGCAGGACCGTCAGCTTCGCCATGCGCGCCGCTATCGCCCGCGCCGCACCACGTCAGACCGTTTGAGAGAGGCGATCATCACGCTGACGCAAGGCTATGCCGATGTGCTCACACATGAGGAGACGCCGTGGTCGTCCATAACGTTTTCTGGCGCACGGCATGAGGTCACACTCGATTTCAACGGCGAGCAGGCCGTGGCCGTCGGCGAGGAATTCATCGCCGCCCTGCCCGATCACGAATTCTGCATTCCGGGACAATTGGTGGCCGATGCCAGCATCCGCGAAGTCGATCACCGCTTTGGCGCGGATGAACGCATGACGGTCACAGCCGTGCTGCTATTGCTGGAAGAGGTTTGAGCGTGTGGGGGTGCGGCGCGATTACGTCCGCCGCACCACCAGATTTCTGATCTCGCTCATATCTTCCATGGCGAATTTCACGCCTTCACGGCCAAGACCGGAGTCCTTGACCCCGCCATAGGGCATGTTGTCCACGCGATAGCTGGGCACGTCGTTGATAACGATGCCCCCCACGTCAAGCTTGTCCCACGCGTCATACATCTTGAACAGATCGCGGGTGAAGATGCCCGCCTGAAGGCCGAAGGTTGACCGGTTCACCTCATCCAGGGCCGCGTCGAAGTCGCTGAATTTCTGCAGGATCGCAAGTGGGCCAAAGGCCTCTTCGTTCATTGCGCGCGCGTCCTTGTCGACATTCTCCAGCAGGGTGGCCTCCAACATGTTGCCATTTGTCAGTTCCCCTCCCGTAAGCAAGGTTGCCCCGTGCTCGATAGCTTCGTCGATCCAGCCTTTCAGCCGCGTCGCCTCCCCTTCAGAGATCATCGGCCCGATAAAAGTGTCACGCTCCTTCGGATCACCTGCAATCAGCGTCTTCGTCTTGGCGACCAGCATGTCCTTGAACCGGTCATAGATGTCTTCGTGGATGATGATTCGCTGCACACCGATGCAGGACTGTCCCGATTGATAGAACGCGCCAAAGATCACCCGCTCCAATGCATCGTCAAGGTCAGCATCATGATCAACAATAACCGCCGCATTACCGCCCAGCTCCAACACGACCTTCTTCTTGCCGCTCTTTGCCTTCAGTTCCCAACCCACTCCCGGTGAGCCTGTGAAGCTCAGCAGCTTGAGCCGCTCATCCGTGGTGAACAGATCTGCTCCATCGCGGCTGGCTGGCAGCACAGAAAACGCGCCGTCGGGAAGCACGTCGCACTCGGCCAGAACCTCGCCCATGATAATGGTGCCCAGCGGCGTCTTTGATGCAGGCTTGATAACGAACGGGCAGCCTATGGCGATGGCAGGCGCGATTTTGTGCGCGGCAAGGTTAAGCGGAAAATTGAACGGCGAAATAAAGCTGCATGGCCCAATGGGATAGCGTTTCCACATCGCGGAATAGCCTTTAGCACGCTCGGATATATCGAGCGGCATGACCTCGCCGTAATTGCGCACGGCTTCCTCGGCGGCGATCCTGAACGTGTCGATCAGACGGGTGACTTCGCCCTCTGAATCCTTGATCGGCTTACCCGCTTCGACACACAGCGCATAGGCAAGCTCGTCAAAGCGTTCCTTGAACCGGGCGACGCAGTGCATCAGCACATCCTGCTTCTCATAGGATGCGAGCTTTGCCATCGCTTCGGTAGCATTCACCGCGCCCGCAATCGCGGCGTCAATCATTTCGGCATCGGCCAGAGCAACACGAAACGCGACTTCGCCAGTGTATTTGTCCGTCACGGCCAGATCGGTGTTGGGCTGCTGCGCCTTGTTGTTGAGATAGAGGGGGTAGGTATCTCTCAGCATCACGGGTTCTCCTTGCCCATCAATCTTAAAGCTTCGCGCTCAGTTCCTTGATATCGTGATTCAAGATTTGGTCGTTCTCGGTGTAATCCACCGGGCAATCAATCAGATGCACGCCCGGCGTATCGCGCGCGTGGGCTAGCAATTCGGTGAGATGCTTTGAGCTTTCTGCTCGGTGGCCATGCGCGCCATAGCTCTCGGCATATTTGACAAAATCGGGATTGCCATAGGTCAGGCCGAAGTCGTCGAAGCCCATATTCGCCTGTTTCCAACGGATCATTCCATAGGCATCATCGCGCAGGATCAACACAGTGAGGTTGAGGCCAAGGCGGACCGCGGTCTCCATCTCCTGAGAGTTCATCATGAAGCCGCCATCGCCGCAAATCGCCATTACCTTGCGGTCGGGATAGAGCATCGCGCTCATCATCGCGCTGGGCAGGCCCGCCCCCATAGTGGCGAGCGCATTGTCGAGCAAAACGGTGTTCGGCAAATACGCCGTATATCCGCGCGCGAACCAGATTTTATAGACCCCGTTATCAAGGCAGATGATGCCATCGCGCGGCATGGCCCCACGCACCTGACTGACCAGATGCGGTGGGAAGATCGGGAAGCGATCATCCTCGGCCAGCTTGTTAGTGTGGTCGAGTTCGGCCTGATGAAAGGCGAGCAGCTTGTCAAAATTCCAATCACGATTGGGCGAGACATCTTCCTTGATCTGCCAGACCGCGTTGCCAATATCCCCAATCACTTCGATCTGCGGGAAATAGACCGGATCGACCTCGGCGGTTTTGGTTGAAACGTGGATCACGGTGACGCCGTTATCCTTCATGAAGAAGGGCGGCTTTTCGATCACGTCATGGCCCACATTTATGATGCAGTCCGATGCCTCGACCGCGCGGTGCACGAAGTCACCTGCGGATAGCGCGGCACAGCCGACGAATTTGGGGTGACGTTCATCAATCACGCCCTTGCCCATCTGAGTGGTCAAGAAGGGGATGCCGGTCTTTTCGACCAATTGCTCCAGCATCCGTCCAGCCATTTTGCGATTTGCCCCCGCCCCGATTACGATGATCGGGCTCTTCGCCGCCTCAATCGCCTTGACCGCAGCACGCACCGCTTTCGCCTCGGCAGAAGGACGCCGCGCCACGCTTTTGGGCAACGGCTTGTAATCGGAGGTCGGTTCTTCCGCGATATCCTCGGGCAGTTCGATCAGGGTTGCGCCCGGCTTTTCTTCCTCAGCCAGACGATATGCCTCGCGCACGCGGCTGGGAATGTTGTCACCTGCTGCGATCTGGATCGAATACTTGGTCACGGGCTCCATCAAGCTGACGATATCGACAATCTGGAAACGGCCCTGTTTGGATTTCTTGATCGGTTTCTGGCCGGTAATCATAAGCACCGGCATCCCCCCCAGCTGCGCGTAGGCGGCAGAGGTCACAAAATTGGTCGCGCCCGGCCCCAGTGTCGCGACGCAAACCCCTGTCTTGCCGGTGTGTCGGCCATAGGTCGCCGCCATGAAGCCCGCGCCTTGTTCATGCCTAGTCAGGATCAGCTTGATCTTGTCTGACCGGCCCAGCGAATCCAGAAAATCTAGGTTCTCTTCACCCGGCACACCAAAGATGTACTCGCACCCTTCAGCCTCAAGACAGTCGATAAAGACGTCCGACGCTTTTCTGGTATCGCTCATGCTTGCATTCCCCCAATTTTGAACCACGCCCCACTAGGCGGGGTGATGACCGTTCCTGTCGTGAGTGTATTGCAAGAATGCGCCAAGTCCAGCGGCATCCAGCCTCGCCAAGCTCAGTCGCGCAGATAGTCCGGCATCTAATATCCGCGCGCGGGATCAAAGATCGGCGCGACCGGCTCCCCGCGTCGGTATTTCTCAAGATTGTCGAGGAAGCGATTGGCACTGCGGATGAACATCTGGTCCTGCGCGCGGCCGGACAGATGCATCGTGATATGCGCATTGTCGAGCGTCCACAATGGATGGTCCTGCGGCAATGGTTCCGGCGTGGTTACATCCAGAAATGCAGCTCCTATTTGCTTGGTTTCAAGCGCATTTACCAAGGCAGGCTGGTCCACCACACTGCCGCGCGCGATATTCACCAGCACCGCGTCATTCTTCATCGCTGCCAGCTCGTCCTCGCCGATCATGCCTTCGGTCTCGGGCGTTGCAGGGACGGCCAGAATAACCCAGTCGAACTCGCCCAGACGACCGCGCCATTCATCCGGTTTCAGCGTGTCTTCGCCGCCTGAGCGCCGCACGATGCTCACGTCCACATCGAACGCCTCGAGGCGCGGCTGGATCAGCTTGCCGATCGCGCCATAGCCCAGCAGCAGCGCCTTTGATCCGGCCAGCTCACGCTTGCCCGGAGAATCGAGCAGCCATTCGTGCCGTTCCTGCGCACGCACCACATCCCGGTATCCCTTGGCGATGTTCAGCATGCCCATAACGACATATTCGGCAATGGTGACGGCATTGATCCCGGCGCCGTTCGTAACTGTCACGCCGCGTTCAATCAGTACATCCATCGGCAGGAAATCCAGCCCTGCATAGATTGAATTGAGCCATTTGAGATTAATCGCAGCGCGCACCGTCTCTGCCATCACGTCCTGCTCGTTCATGTCGAACCAGCCGATCTCCGCCTCGGGCGCGACCTGCAACGCCTCTTCCTTGGTCATGAACCAGCGCACGTCCAGATCATTGGGCAGGCGCGGTTCGAGCAGAGGGCGGATCAGGCCTGAGAGAGCTAATATGGTCATGCAGCCTTGGTAGTATGCGATTGCCAGGCACGCTACCCCGGGCGCTTCATCTCATTTGACACAGGCCCATTTGACACAGGCCAAGATGCACGTGCACAGCCTTCGCCATGTTGTTGCCAGTCTGCATCATTGATGGCTTTCTCGGCCCTGCGGAATCGCGAAAATTGCTGGATTTCGCGCTCGCCCGGCCGGATAAGTTCCAGCCATCAGGCCTGGCGCAGAACAGCAAACCCGATGTCATTGATACGGGCGTTCGTGTGTCGCACTCCTACAGTGGATGGCTCGGTGATGAGGCTGCCGCCTTTCATGCAGCGATTGATCGCAGTTATGACCGCATCCTGGCCGAAACCGGCTCAAAACCGTTCGTCGAGGTTGAGCGCGAGACAGAGCTTGTCGCCCACCGCGATGGCGGCATGTTCGCGGCTCATGCCGACACATTCACTGCTGACAATCGCGCAATTGTAACCACTGATCGCGCGCTCAGCCTCGTCTATTACTTGAACCGCGAGCCCAAGGCATATTCCGGTGGCAACCTGACATTCCGCGCTCTGGTTGGCAATCAAACCCGATCTGTGGAGCCAGCGCATGACCGGCTGGTCGCGTTCTCCTCAATCGCCCCGCACGAAGTGGAGCGGGTCAATGTGCCGGGCGACGCCTTTGCCGATGCGCGCTTTTCCATCGCATGCTGGCTGCTCCGGGAGCGTGTGTCTGACTAGGATCAGCGCATCACCCAAGCTTCCAGTCCCAGCCCAGCGGATCGCCGTCCATCACATCTACGCCGTTGGCGACAAGTTCATCGCGGATCGCGTCACTCGTGGCGAAGTCTTTTTCGGCTCGGGCGGCCTTGCGGCGGGCAAGCGCGTCCTCAATTTCCGCCTCGGTGATAGCGGCGGATTTGGGTGAAAGGCGCAGCGCCTCACGCGTCAGGTCAAACAGGCCAAGGCCCAACACCGCGTCCATATGCTCAATCACCGCGCGCTTGATCCCTGCGTCGACCTTTTTCACCGCCAGCGCCTCTTCCAACGCGGTGATCGCGATGGGTGTGTTCAGATCATCCGCCATCGCCTCTTCGAACTTGGCGAGCGGACCTGCGAATTTCGGGTGCTCTGCCACAGGCTGTGACGGGGCATCGGCTAGCCGGCTGGTCGCCATTACCATGCGCTTCAACCGCGTGAGCGCGGCGTCAAGCCCCTCCCAGCTGAACTCCAGCTCGCTGCGATAATGAGCCTGCAAGCACATCATGCGGTAGGCGAGCGGGTGATACCCTTTGTCGATCACCAATTGCAGCCGCAGGAACTCCCCTGAGGATTTGGACATCTTGCCCGAACGCTCAACCAAGAAATTGTTGTGCATCCAGATGTTCGCGCCCGAATTGCGCGGATTTTCCAGCCCACCGCAACCGCAAAACGCCTGATTCTGGGCGATTTCATTGGGGTGGTGGATTTCACGGTGGTCAATGCCGCCAGTGTGAATATCAAACGGAAAGCCGAGCAGCTTTTCGCCCATCACAGAACATTCCAGATGCCAGCCCGGCGCGCCTTTGCCCCATGGGCTATCCCACTCCATCTGGCGCTTTTCGCCCGGCGGCGTCTTGCGCCAGATCGCAAAGTCAGCCGCGTTGCGCTTGCCCTCGACTGTGTCGATCCGGCCCTCTCCTTCTTCGGTGACCGCTCGGGCAAGCCGTCCGTAATCCTCGACCGTGGTGGTGTCGAAATACAGGCCGGTGGCGCATTCATAGCAATGCTCGTCCGCGATGCTTTTCGCGAACTCGATCATCTCGTCGATATAATCCGTCGCGACTGACCATTTGGCGGGCTGGCGAATGTTCAGCGCCTTCACATCGGCCCAATAGGCCTGCGTGTAGTGCTGTGCGATGTCCCAAATCGACTGCGCCTTTTCAGCCGCCATTCGCTCCATCTTGTCTTCGCCTTCATCGGCGTCATCGGTCAGATGGCCGACATCGGTGATGTTGATAATGTGCGTGAGTTTAAGCCCCTGCGCGCTCAATGTGCGACCAAGGATATCGGCGAACACATAGGCGCGCATATTGCCGATGTGCGGGTAATTATAGACCGTCGGCCCGCAGGTATAGACGCGCGCTTCTCCGGGGTGGACCGGGGTGAAGGTTTCAAGCTGGCGGGTCAGCGAATTGAAGAGCTGCAGATCGGTTTTGGGCGGCGTGTCAGTCATGCGCGCAGCCATGCACACGCCCGATAGCTCGGGTCAAGATAAGGCCTGGCAAGACAGAGCAGCCAGGATTACGGGCGCATAGTCAGGGACCGCCCCTATCCTGACGCGTCCCCCGTGTCTTCGCTGTCTTCCTCATCCTCTTCAGCAGGGTCAGCCTCGTTAACCCACAGATCCTCATTCCCGGCTCCCGTCACCGGATCGTCAATCAGTGGATCGGGCCCGAACTGGTCCGTGGGCGACATGTCGATCAGCACGGTCGGAAGGTTTGACGGCGTGATCACCGGATCAGGCTCAATCCCTTCATCAATCAGATCGCGCGTTTCAATCTGTGCCGGTATTTCGGGCAGCTCCGGAGATGACGGAGGAGATGGCGGCATCGGAGTGGGCGTCGGTGTCGGGCCCGCCGTCGGCGGTGGAGGCGGTGTTGGTGTGGGCGGTGGTGTTGGTGTCGGCGCGGGGGTCGGTGTCGGCGGCGGCGGATTGGTCGAGGGCGAGCAAGATGCTGGGTTAGCCACCAAGCAGCCGTTAATCGTCGATACGGTATTGAACGTGCTGGTGATATTGGTCGCCGCAATCGCTGCGATCCCGGTGTTTCCGCCTACGATCCCGTTGATGACAATCGGCTGGATGGTCCCGCCGCTGTTGCTGATCGAGAGTGTGTTTACGGTAAAGCCGCGCCGATCATCGAAATCGATCCCAGCTGCAGTGTTCTGAATATAGACTTGGCTGGCCGTGGTATCGATCACCAAAGAATCCGCGACGATCACGCCGTCGGTCCGGACCACGCCGTCATTATTGGCAAGGCGCGCGTCGATCTCTTCGACAGTCAGGCCCTGAATATCGGCAAAGGCAAGATCAGTGACCGCGTTGAAATCGGTCGCGATGATCTCGACACTGCCAGCAAGCCCTTCGTTCGGATCGCGCAGGAAGACACCACCATTGGCGGCATCAATGCGGACCAGACCGTCAGCGGCGCTGGCAAGCAGGGTTGTTTCAGCGGCGGCGTTGGCAATCGCTACATTGCCGAGGATTTGAATGTCGCCTTCCGAACGAAAGATCAGGCTGCCGCCTTGACCGATGTTCTGACCTGTTGCCGTCGATCCATCGCCTGCGACCACATCCAGCGTCCCGACATTGAGCACAGGAACGGTGCCCGAACCCGGACTGAGCGATATGAAGCTCACGTCACCTCCGGAGTGGATACGGGCAAATTCGCTATTTTCGATCTCGTAAGGCGGCGGATTATCTGTTCCGTCAGAGCCGCCAACATTCATCTCACCGGTAACGGTAAAAGAAACAGACTGCGTGCGAGTTGCGTCGCCTACGCGGCCATCGGGACTGATCTCCAGAGCGCCGCTCTCAACGATAATCGTTTCACCGATTGCGGCGGCATCGAAGTTTATGCCCAGATTGGCGTTGATCAAGAGGGTATCGGTGGCATCCACAAGATCGACAATACCGACTGCGCCGCTGCTGCTGATTTCGATATTCTGGCCCGCGACATTTCCGGCTCTCAAATTGCCGCCAGACGTCTGAAGCGAAACATCCCCGTTGGCCGTGGCGGAAGTGGCTGTCAGGCTTCCCCCCGATGCAATGATCAGGTCGCCCGCAGTCGCAGTTGCGTCAACCGTCAAGAGGCCGCTCGATCCGATATCGGCGGATGCTGCGGTGACGCTCAAGAGGTCTTGAACATCGACCCCTCTAAGGGTCACCGCCCCGCTGTCGGCGGTAACAGTGGCCGTCTCGGCAATCAGGGCATCAAGCGAGATCCCGCCAATAGTGGCGACAAGGTCCGCTGTAGTGCCCGCCGCAACCTGATTGATATCCAGCTGCGTCCCGATGGCATTTATACTGCCGTTCGCGGAGCTGAGCGCGCCTGTCGAAATTGCGCCATTGGCCGCATTCAGCGCAATCGGGCCAACCGTGTTGATCGCGCCTGTGCTGAGCGAGCCTGCGGTCGCCGTCGCATTGACCTCGCCCACTGCATCAATCTGGCCCACATCAATGCTCTGCGAAAGCAGCGTGACCTCGGCATCGGAGACTATATCGCCTGCGCCTGTGTTAAAGCCGATCAAGCCGCTATTCGCTGTCAGCGTGATCGCGTTGGGCGATTCGATACGGTTAAACAACAGGTTTGTCGCGCTCGTCAGATCGATCTGATCTGCAAGCACATCGCCCAGCGCAATCGAACCGCCATCCACGAACACCGAATTGGCCGCGAAGATATCGCCGCCGCCGACTGTCCCGATGGCGATCATGTCGATGAAGTCTGTGCTGGTCGCGCCGGTAAAACTGATATTACCGCCCGCATCCACGGTGAAGCTGCCGCCTTGCGCATCCAGAACGCCAAAGCCGATATCGCCTGTCGCGGTAAGGGCGATGCCGCCCTGAACGTCAACTGCGCCATTGCCATCGATGCTGCCATTGGTGGCGGTCAGCGTCAGATCCCCGCCCACAGTGCCGTTGTCGAACACGACCGAGCTGCCGGTGATGGTTGTATCGCCGCCGCTGATCGCGTTCACGACACTGGGCGATCCACTCGCGGTGATGGTGATGGTGGTTGCCGCATCGACCACGCCAAAGCTCGCATCGCCCGCGGTGGCGTTAGCCGTGACAGACCCGGCGGAGGTCACATTGCCCAGCGCCATGGACAGCGCATCCAGCTGCACAATATCGCCGCTGTTAATGTCGCCCATACCCGCCATATTGGTACCGATCAGGCCATTGGCGGCGGTCAGCTGGATCGTATTGGGCGATGTCAGCGCGTTAAAGCGCAGATCGCCCGCGCTGATAAGGTCGATAACATCCGCTTCAAGCGAGCCAATTGCAATGTCTTGCGCCGCATCGAAATTGGCCGCGCCCGCCACTATCACCGTGCCATTGCCCGTAATGTCGCCAGTGATCGAGGTGACATTTAAATTGGCTCCGACACTGCCATTGTCGAGATTGACCGATCCGCCGGTAATGGTCGCGCGACCGTTCGATATCACATTGCCTACGGATGCGGCATCCGTGGTGACGATATCAATCGTCTGGTCAACCGAGCGGGCTGACGCAATGTCAGTCGACGCGGCAACGATGTCGACCACGCTGCTGGCGGTGAAGCTGCCGCCTGTAAGCGCTCCAACAACGTCGATATTGAGCACGCCATTTGTGGTCGCGCTGGCGACATCTGCATCGCCGCCGATATTAAGGACGAGGCCCGGACTCGTTGTGTTCGCGGACAAAGCGCCAGCGCTCAGATTACCGCCCGCGCTGATGGTGAGATCGCCGTCTGTCCCGATATCACCGGTGACAACATTGTTAGCTGCAGCAATACGGCTTCTGCCGGAGAGCTCTGCGCTCTCGATAGTGGCATCGCCTGTTGAATCAACAGTCAGGAACCCTTGAAGCGCCCTAATCGCGCCTGTGCTTAAGTCGCCTGCGGTGCTGGTAAGCGCGACGCTGGCCACATTGCGCGCCGTCAGATCGCCGATGTCGATTTGCTCAGCATTGAAGTTGATGCTGTCATCGGAGAAGGCGTCTCCGCCGACGATTCGGGTCGCATTGATGGTAAGCAGCCGATCGGAATCAAGGCTTACATAGCTTGCAGTACCGCCCGCAGTGATACTGATATCAGCGACGTTACCCGTCGTCATTGACGAACCAACTGTTACATCATTTGCGCCGTCCAGACTGAGTAGGGCGCTTTGCGATGTGCCAAGGTTGATACTACCGGCAGAAAGCAAACTAGCGTTGAGAGATGCGTCAAGGTTATCGACTGCGAGATCGCCTAGATTACTCGCCAGAGCAATGGTGTTTGTCGCGTTTACAGTGCCGATGTCGATTGCGCCGCCATTGACATTGACTAGTCCGAGCGTCGGTGTCAGCGCCTCAATCAGGTCGACGGTGATCAAACCAGGCGCATCGATATTCACAAATTGCGCCGAATCCACCGCCACTCCGGTGATGTCAGCGCCTGCATCCACATCGATATTCCCCGCCAGTGAAGCAAGGGTGCCGAACGTCACATTCTGCGCCGCCAGCAGGTCAATCGCATCCAGCACACTGAATGCAACAATCGAGCCGGTTGACGACCCGGTTATCGACCCATTGGTAGCAGTCAGACTCACACTACGAGCGCTAGTGATGTTGTTATAGCTGATATTCTCAGCCTCAATCACAACGAAGCCGCCTGAATTGATATCGCCCCCGCCTGATGCGATGAAATTGCCACCCGAAGAGATCGCTGTGACCGGTCCGCTGGCATTGATTGCACTCACGCCTGACACAGCGTTGATCTGGCTGACCGTGATATTGCGGGTCGCGTTCAAAGTGACCGGACCGCCGGTCACAACGCCGCCATCGCCGCTCATGGCGAAATCCATGTCGCCCGTCACATCGGCCACCAGAGCACCGTTGATCGTGATCGGTCCGCTGCCCGAAGAGACATTGATGCGTCCGTCATCCGTACCGGCTTCTCCGGTCGCATCAATGGTCAGACTGCCCATCGTGATCAGTCCCGCCGGATCAATCGAAAGATCGCTGATCGTGACCTGCCCGCCGCCGCCAAGCCCGGCTGTAGGCCCATCGCCGCCCGAGCCTGTAGCTATGATGGTCGTGTTACCCAAATTGAGAATGCCGGGACTGCCCTCGACCACTTCGATCAGAGGGGTGCCGCCAATCCCGCGTCCGCCAGCGCCATCCTCACCTTCCTGAAAGATATCATCGAAACCGCCAGCACCGCCATCGCCGCCCTGGCCTGGCGCGCTAAGCAGCACATCGCCCACGGTGATCGTTGCCCCGGTCGCGCTCAAGGTGGGAGAGCCGCCTGCGCCGATGCCGCCATCGCCAGCGTCGCCCGCCTGCCCGCCAAAGACCGTACCGCCATTGCCGCCCGTTCCACCAAAACCGGAGCTTTCCAGAATGAACGGCGGGTTTGGCGCTACGATAGTAACATCTGCGCCGCTGCGCGCGATAATGCCCACTGCGCCGCCGGTGGCATCGCCGCCATTGCCGCCATTCCCGGCCTGCAAACCGAAATCATTGAACGCGCCTGCGCCGCCATCTCCGCCTACCGCATCCGCATCAAACAGGAATTGCGGCGCGTCGATTGTGACAAGGGCGCTGTCGATGACAGAGATTGTCGCGGATCCACCAGTCGCCCCGCCGCCATCGCCGCCATCGCTCGACGGATCGAAGTCGTTCAGGCTTTCAGTACCCTCAGCGCCCGTTCCGCCGACTGCTCCCGCGCGCAGAGCGATCGTGCCAAGTGCATTGAAGGCCGCATTTGCACCTGCGACTTGCAAATCCGCGCTGCCTCCGGTGCCCGCCCCGCCATCATTGCCCGGACGGATATCAGCGCCATTGTTGCTGCCCGCCATGCCGCCTGTACCCTGCGCTTCGATCACAAGCGAATCGAAGGCGACATCGACATTATTGACCGCGATCTGCGCGACGCCGCCAAATCCGGCCCCGCCCATGCCCGCAAAATTGCCTTCACCGCCCAAGCCTCCGACGCCGCTGGCTCTGACGGTATAGGATTTGCGGACTGCATCGTCCTGATTGAGGGAGACAATGGAAGTGCCGCCGGTGCCGGTGCCTCCGTTTCCGCCATCGCCGACGGCCTGAGTTTGCCCGAAACTGCGGCTGCGACCGCCTTCGCCACCTGTACCGCCGGAATCGACGAGCAAGGTACCAAAGACGATATCCCCGGCTGTATCGTTGAACAAAGCGGTTCCCCCGGTGGCATCGCCACCACGCCCTCCGCCTTGATCAGGGCTGGCAGAGAAGGTGAAGGATTCCCCCCCCTCACCGCCAAAGGCGGCGGTTGAGATTATGACTTCGGTGGCGTCGATCGTGGCTGTACCGGTGAGGTTGAAGATTGCATCCCCGCCCCGCGCAGAGCCGCCATCTCCACCTTCGCTGGTTTCACCCGTGCCGCCCCGACCGCCAAAGACATTACCGCTGCTCTGGCGGTTGCCATTCGATTCGACCGAAAGCGTGTCATTGACGGTGAGCGATCCGGACAGCGCGTTGAACGTGGCTGTGCCGCCCACTGCATCGCCGCCTGTCCCGCCATTGTTGTTCTCAAAGCTCGACCCGAAGGCACCCTCGCCACCAACACCGGTGGAAGAAACGGTCAGGTCGTCCAATATCGCCGTACCGCCGTTCAGATTGAACGTGACTTCGCCGCCAATGCCGGCCCCGCCGTCCCCGGTGGTGTTCTTGCCATTGGTCGGGCTGACGTTTCCGTCCGATATCTCGCCGCCCGGTCCGCCTTCGCCATCGGAGGAAGTCGTGATCGCAATCGCTGTCAGCGTACCACCCAATACGTTGAACTCTGTCAGGCCGCCGATGCCGCCGCTGCCCATTCCGATAAAGAAGGTGTCGATGAATTCACCGTCAAACGTGAACGAACCATCGGTCCCCGCTTCAAGCGTATCAAACGCCAGATCCCCATTGGGTCCATCAACGGATATTCTGATAATGCCGCCCCGGCCCTCTGCCGGTACGCCGCCAGAATTTACTCCTGAAAGAGCAAAGCCGTTCGCGTCAATCTCAAGCAGGCCGCCGAAATTGATGGTCCCGTTGTCCGCCAGCAAGGTCACGGTTCCACCCTGCCCGATCCCCCGACCCGTTGAATTTGACGAAACGGCGCCGGTTGCGTTGCTCCGGATGCTGTTGAAGGCAGCAAAGTCCATCAAGCCGTCATTTGTGGCGAGAAGACTGACATCACCCCCTGTGAAATCGGTGCCGGTCTGGCCGCCGAAAAACAGGAATGGGCTTCCCGAAGCACTGGCAAAAATATCGAGCGAACCCGCAGTTAACGCGCCATTGTCGGCGACCACACTGATGTTGCCGCCCTTGCCCAGGACATCCCGACCGCCGGCTTCTATCGGCGTTTCGAGTATTAGAGTTCCGCCGATGTTCAGACCGGCGCTGAAATTGGTGCCGGTGTCGGTCACCCGGATGCTGATCGTATCACCCACGGGCGGCGGAGCATTGCCTTGGATCTCTGTCGTGATCGACAAATTGTCGTTAATCGACAGCGCGGTGAAGGGATTGGTGACGTTGATTTCGGCGGTGCCGCGAGTCGCCTGTCCAGAAGTCGATATGCCGGGCGCAGAGAACGATGTGGCCGTTTCAGCGCTGAGATCGACGAAAAGTGCCTCAAGATTGTGGAAGCCACCGGAGACGTTCAGGACGAAATTTCCGGCGGCGGCATCGTTCGACTGAACGATCTGCTCGTCCGTGCCACCCGTAGCCTCCGCACCGGCCCGAACGTCCACCGTGCCGGTATTGATGAAACCGCCGGTCACATCGATGCGGACATCCCCTGCTGCCGAACTGCTCCCGATCGGTCCGTCAAGTCCTGAAAGAAGCCCGGTCCCGGCGTCTTTGCCACGCGCATCAAAGACTATCCCGCTTTGTGCAGATAGATCGCCGCTGGACATCGAAAAGGTAATGTCGCCGCCAGTGGATGAACCGGCGCGGACATCACCGCTTCCGCCGTTGGCGCTGGCATCCAGCCTGAGTCCACCACCAACAGAGACAAAGCCCTGATCGAACACGTTGAAGATGATGTCGCCTGCGACACCGTCTTCGCCAATGCCCGTGCCGCCATTACCAGGAGCACCTGCAAGATCATCGCGGCCCTGCGCGGTGGTCGAGATATTCAGATCGCTGCCGATGACCAGCCCGCCAAGCGGTACGCTAAGAGCAAGATTCTGGTCGATATTTGCGGTCACATTGCCGCCAACACCATCACCGTCGCCCGAAGTGATGTTCAACGATCCTGACACCTCGATGCGGCCTTCGCCCGTAATCGTCAGCTCCACCGAATTACCCGCGGTGGCATCTAGGTTGATCCCGCTCAGTCCTCCGGTAGCCGTGATAGCGTCAAACGGGTCGCTCACACCCGCCTGAAGGGTCACTGTGTCTCCGGCGAAGACCTGTGTGAAGCTGGTAAAACTCGTGTCCTCAATCGTGATGTTGCCCGCCGGGCCACCGTCAACCGACGTGTCGACTGTGTTGCGGGATATTTCGACATCCTGAGTGTTGACGCGAACAGTCTCTTGAGTGCGCTCGACGCGCGACCCGGTCGTCAGGATCACCTGTCCGTTTTCGATCGCGGCGCTGGCGGCTGGCTGATAACCTACATTGCCGCTGACAAGCATGGTGATCGCATCATTCTTTGGTACGGCAACAAAGTAGATCGCCTGCTCGTCTGTGACGCCGGTGGATCCAACGCCCCCTGTTGAAGCGGTCGCCCCATGGACAATACCGTTCGTATCTTCGCTGCCAACGGTAACCTCGATATCGAAGAGGTTGTTGCGGATTGTCATGCGCGCCTGTTCCGCCGCGACGAGCGCGGTGGAGCCATTCGCATTGATCGTGCCGTTCTGCTCAATCCGAGGAGCGACCATCGCGACATAGGAATCGGGGCTGCTGGCTGTGATCGATGCATTGCTATCGATCCGGATTGCAGAGGCCGTATTGGGTGTGCCTAGAAATGTGACGTCGAACGGGTCAGAGCTCACATCGGCGGCGCCGATCGCGCTGGTGCTCAGCAGCAGGCTGCCAACGTCAAAACTGGCGTCCGGCCCAAGGATGAGGCCACCCGAGCTGTAAAACCAGATGCTTCCAACGGGATCGGAAGTAACACTGCCGTTGATCAGCACGGCGCTGTCGAAATTGGGCGTAGCGATGCGATTGAGGACAGTGTAGCCATTAAGGGGAGACGTAAAAGCCAGCGTATTGCCAGACCCGAGGAACGTCACATCGGTGCCGGGAACCCCTGCATCAAAGGTCGTCCACGTAATGATCGCCCCATCGTTACGCACATCGACCAGATCTGTGGCGGCACCGGGCGTAGCGACCAAACCGGGCGTGAAAATTATGTCGGCATCGTTGAAATCGGCAAAGGCGCGCACAGCCACACCCGGATCACCCGGCGGCGGATTGACGGAGGTGGTTGCAGGCGCGGAGCTTTGTTGAACGCTCACAGTCTGCGGCACGCTCACAGTGGGAATAGTCGGAGCGCTGGTAATCGAGACTTGAGGTCCGGTACTCGGGGCTACCGCATTTGCTTGCGAATTGGGCAGGCGCACTTGGCTGTTCGGCAGCGCTGCTGGCGAGCGCATCGCGCCCGGCAACGATCCGGGCGCATCTACGCGGATTTCCACCGGAGCCCGCTGTGGCAGGCGGGCGGCATCCGAAGCATTATTCGCAGAAACACGGTGCCGGATGGTGCCGACAGAAGGGGCAATACCCCCTCCGAGACCGGGCCGGACCTGCGCCTGCGCATCGGCGGGAACTGAGGTCAGCGCGATGACCGCAGCCAAAACCGAGCCACTGCCCAGCCATTTGCGGCGAATCATGCCGCTATTTGCGAATGTCCGCTGTGTCATACTCTTGCTCTCCCGCCCTATGATCTGAGTTGCCATCAGAACCGCCCCATCAGAACCAGGGCGCCAGTTGCACTGTCAGGGTCATCAAGAGTCGCGCACTGCCGCGACTGGTTGCGAAATCAGGTCGATCCAGCGGCACCGCTCCGGTGATATCCAGCAGCGCCTGCCGCCCCAGCGTCATGCGTACTCCGCCGCCGACCGAGGCAAGCTGGTCGGCATCGTTCGCCACATTGTTGAGCGAGACGGTCGCCAGATCGAAAAAGGCAAACGGCTGGACCGCTACCGATTCCTGCGTTTCGGGGACGAGCGAGCCGTAAAACGCCTCCAACTGAACCCCCACGCCATTATCGCCGATGATCGCGCCGGGATCATAACCGCGCCCAACCGTAAAGTTACCGCCCGAAAACTGCTCGTATCCCAGCAGAGCATCCGGCGAGTACTGGAACCGCGTGCGCGCGCTGATGCCGAACTCGGGCACCGGGCGGAACGTGATCGCGGATGCACCCCTAATCAGAAATCCGGTCGGATCCGCGTCCAGACGGCTGGGCGGGACAATGCCGGGCGTAAGGCAATTGGCAAAGCCAACGCCGCAAGCAGGACTGGCACCGAAGATATCCAGGCCTTGGCGCACTTCCACCGTGGTAGCGAGCTCAAGCCGGGGCTCAATCGCGGAATAACCGTTCTGCCCATTGATGCTGTCACGATCGGATGCGCTGTAATCCAGCCGCGCAAAGGCAACGCGCAGATTGTCGTTGGTGAATTCGTTGCCGGTAAAATCGACCGACTGATTGATAAGGTCGCCGCCTGCGGTCAGAAACAGGTTTGTCGCCTGAGACCGGATCAGCGGATAGCGCGCATAGGCAGAGGCCACGAAAGTCTCAGATTCAAACACATTCGGGCCGGCAATATCGGGCTCGGTAAAGGCGATCGTCCCCGCAATGCCCAGCGTCAATCCTTCAGCACCAGCGCGCATCTCATGATAGCCCGACAGCACGATCTGCTCGTTCCAATCCTGCGCGGAATAAACGCTGAGCATCGTCTCATCGCCCAGCCCCGTCAGGCCATTGGCCCGCACCCGCAGCAAGCCGCCCGCCCGACCGATCGCCTGTGAGCCCAGATTCTGGAAACTCGCATCGACCACGACGGGCTGATTGGTGACATCAAACACGCCAACCACATCACCGGGCTGCCCGCCCTGCTCGGCGGGGAGCGGCTGCAGGGTCAAGCGCACATCCAGGCCGGGAATATCGCGCGCAAGCAGCAGATACCGCTCGGCCTCGTTGGCGTTGAACGCCTCGGCACTGACCAGCTTTTCCAGATACCCTTGAAGAATACCGTCTGACGCCCCCGCATCACCGCGAACCTGAACGGAGCGAATGCGAGCGAGCAGCACGTCAAACCTGACCGTCCCGTCACCCAGTGCCTGCGCGGGTACCTGAACAGCGGCAAGATAGCCCTGCGCGCGCAGGATCGTTGCAGCGCGGTCACGGATGTCGCAGATTTTGGCGACTGGAATTTCCTGACCGATCAGATCAGCCCAGGCTGGTGCAACCAGGCTTGCATCAAGACTGCCCAGCCCTGAAAACTCCGCGTTCTTCAGCGTGAATTTGAGATCGGCAAATTGCGGTGCGGCGAGCGGGCACGGGGCGCGCTCCACTTCGCTGGCAACCGATACGGCGTTGGGATCGGTGCGCAGCTGCTCCTCAACGCGCTGGCGCTGCAATTCCTCGCGTGTCGGGGCGCCCTGAACCCCGCCAACTTGCGCTGCGGCGATGGATGGCAAGGTAAGCGCGGTGAATGCGACCAATCCCGCGGAATAAATGCGCAGCGCGCGTCTGCCCGAGTGTCGAATTGTAACCCCCATCATTCAGCCGCCATTCCGGCGCCCTTGCCTGTCAAAGCCGCCGTGCGCGTTGGAGCAAGCAGCGGCCGGGCGGCATCGCCGATCACCGCAAACCCGGCCCAATAATAGGGGTGCGATGTCTGCACATCGTCCATCAGCAGCTTTTGTGACTGGCCCAGAGCCTCTCCGATTGTCTCGCTCTTGCCGCGCCGGAACATCTCCGACATCAGCCGCTCGGTCGCGTCAAAATCGTCAGGCGCTGGCCAGTGGCTCGCCATCACAGCACGCCCGCCAGCCCCGATAAAGGCGCGCACCAGCCCTTCCAGCTCGGTCCCCCCGCCGCTTGAAATGCCCGCTGCACGCGTTGCCTCGATGCTCGCGGAACCGGCTGTGTCGCAGGCGGACAGGATCACGATATCGGCATCCAGTTCCAGCTCGAAAATCTCGTCGAAGCTCAGCAAGCCGTCCGACGTGTCGCCTGCAAAGGAGGTGACCAGTGCTGGTCTGGCAGGGCAATCGCTGATCGGCGGAGTGACGAGACCATGCGTGGCAAAATGCAGCACGCGATAATTGTTTAGGTCAGTTTTCTGCTTGATCAAATCATCGCTGAAATCTGTGCCGGTGATGACATCGGACTGTTCACTGCCGATCAGGCTGGATGCGGTCGCCAGTTCCCCGGCATCAATCGGGTTGTTCCACCAGCTCACCGGCCAATTGCAATCGGTTCGTGTCGCACTCGAGAGATCGGTCACAGCAGTATCGGCCTGGGCGCTGCGGGTGCGGCTGGGAAAAGCATCGCCAACGGGCAGATTTTCGCCGAGCCCCAGATACTGACGAGACGCGCCCGATCGCTCAACCTTGCGCGACTGGACAAACCCCTGAGCAGACACCGCCGTGCTCACCATCTTGCCACGGTTCAGCCATTGCACTCCGGTGAAATCATATTCGTCGCCACCAGCCGTATCCACCCTCGCCTGATAAAGCCGAACCGAGGCATCATCGGTCACCAACAGATCAACCGGCAGGCGCAGCATCGCGCCGTCAGGCTCAAAGATCAGATGATCCGCCTTGGCAATCTGCGCGTCGATAGGCTCAAACAGCTTCCTGTAGAGCTTGCGCGCTTCGGCCACTTCAAACGGGAAAGTCAGATATTCGCCGCCTTCCAGAATGGAGATCGAGGCGCGGATCGTGTCGACCGCAATATCCAGTTCCTCGACAGACATATCGACCCGGTAAGCCGAGGCGTTTTCCGCATCGGTGTAGAACATGAAGACATCGCCCCCGACCACCGCAAGCCGCGCATAAACCTCGCCCTCGTTCAGAATCTCGCGGAATTCCGAAAGCTCCAACGAGGAGGGTGCGACCACGCGATATTGCGGGTAAGCATTCAGCTTCACCTGAGTGCTGATCTGTGACTTCTCCAGCTCGCGGATCTGGCTGGCGAGCAGGTCCATCTCTGCGCGGATCTCCGGATTGGGCGCGAGATTGCCCAAGGCTTCAAACCGGATACGCGCCCGCTCAATATCGCGGCCGAGATCAATCGCCTGGCGGAACAGGCGCGACGCTTCATCCGAATTGCCGCTCAGCTGGCGCGCAAGGGTCGCCTGCGTTTCCGCAACGCCGGGACGCACGAGCACCTGAACTGCCTTGAAAAAATCATCCGCAGCCCGAGGGTCAGTGGCAACTCGTCCGGCCAACTCGTTGTAATACGGCGAAAGCTGATTGGCGAACCCGGTGACCGCATTGCGCTTTCCAAGGGCGCGATCCACGACACTGCGATATAGCGTCAGCGCATCATCCTTACGCCCGTTGCGCAGATAATAAGACGCCAGCCGCGCTTCGAGCGCGCTGACCACGCGGCGCTCGGGGTATTGCGCTTTGACGATGGCAATGCCGTTGCGCAGATACAGCTCCGCTGTGTCAAGATTGCCAGCGCGCTCCTCAATTACCGATAGGTCTGCAAGCACTTGCGAGCGCAATCTCGCAATGGATGTCACGCGTCCGTCACGCACCGCAATCGCCTGATCATAGGCCGCCAACAGGTCGGCGCGCGCGCCCTCATTATCGCCATTGATCCGCCGCGCCGCGCCGCGGATTTGAAGCGCCTGCGCGTCAATAATCGTGGCGCGTTCCTCAATCGTAAGCTTCAACTCGTCCACAATGCCGAACAGGAACCCCGATGACTGCGCCTGATTAAGGCGCTGCGCCAAAGGCAGGGTGATGGCGACTTCACCGTCGATCTCGCCAGCGCCCGATGCATCGGCGCTCAGTTCCTTGCCCAGACGTTTAATTGCGGCTTCAAAAAACCCCTGATTTAGGAGGTGGATCGCTTCAAAATTGCGCAGCAGCCGCGCAGAAACAGGATCATCACCGGCAAAACCCCGCGCGGCGTCAAAGAGGCGATTGGCCACGCTGAATTCGCCCAAATTGCTCTTTTGCAGCGCGCGATTGACAAAGAATTCGCCCGGGCTGATGGCGGCTTCCTCCTCGCTCGCCAGCCGTTTCTGCAAGGTCTCGAAATAGGCTGCGGCCTCGGCATATTCGCCTGCAAGATTACGGCGATACCCCTCGGCTAGCGCCTGTTCCGGCTTCAGCGTCTCGGCCTGCACGCGCGCAAAGGATGGCGGATCGGCAACAGAGGTGGAGGCGACATCAATTGTTCCTTGAGCAACCGTATTGCCCAATACAGAGCGTAAGGCGAGCATCGTCGCATTGTCATAGGCGGCAAAGCCATCGGCAACGAAGGTCATGCCTCCCGAAGTCGTGGAAATCGTGTCCCAACGCAAATCGGTGCCATTAATGCGGCACTGGTTTTTTTCAGCGCCCGGTATCCCGGCAACCGGAGATGCAACCGCGTCCTCACATGACACGTCGAACCGGCGCATGGCACGCAGTCCTTCTTGTGCAGCGGCATTATAGTTCTTGAAGGCAAACACTTCAGCGATGGGTTGCGCGCTGTCTCGGCACACCACGGCCCAGCGGCGATCAAAGATCGATTGTTTCGCCGGATTTTCGACACTGCGATCCTGCACCTGGCACAAGATGCCTTCCGCATTACCAATCGGGAAACTGTTGCGGGTGAGGACCGGCGTGGTTTGCGCGGACGCAGTCGTCAGGCACGCAGCCGAGACCGTTAAAACTGCTGAAAAACATGCTGCCAGACGGCGCACAGGCGCTCCTCCCCCAAAAAGAATACGGTGATGGCGCGATCTGTTGATCTGTCGCCAATTCGCTGCTTTTTCTGTCGCGCCCTGTGTGCAGCAATACCGTCTTAGCAGGCCTCTCGATAGTATGATATCGACACAATCGATCAGCCCAAATCAGAGGCTTTTACAGCAACCCCCTGATTTTGCTGAAATTTCGATTCATGTCACACTAGGTGTTGCCCGTTTGCTTTGACATTCACACGTAAGAGACTCGCACACCCATGATACCGAGCCGCGCGGCTGGCATAAAATGGAGTCAGTCCCAGCCGTGAAACTTTACCTGCTCATCAAGCGGCACGCGCTCGCGCTCGAATGTGTTCACCGGAGCATCGGGGTCACGATAGCCGATCGCCATGCCGCAAAAGAACATATACCGCTCGTGATCCAGCCCGAGATGATCGCGGATGACATTGGCATAATAGGCCATGAATTCCTGAAAGCAGCTGTCCAGCCCCTCCTCGCGCAGCAGCAGCGCCACCGTCTGCAACCACATGCCCGTATCCGACCATTGCGGCGCTTTCATAAAGCGCGGGAAGTAGACGAACATGACCGCCGGCGCGTCAAAGCTGGTGGCGTTGCGACCCATCGCGGCCAGCCGGCCTGCGCCGTCATCGCGGGCAATGCCAAGCGCATCGAACATGCCTTTGGAAATGCCGTGGAGGCGCTCTTTGTAGGCCTCCTCCTGCTTGGGCGCGTCCCAATCGTATTCGAGTTCCTGCATCGGCGTGGTGGTGATCTTGGCCTGAAGATCAGCGAGCGGCTGACCGGTGAGGATCGCGGCTTCCCAAGGCTGATAATTGCAGCCCGAAGCAGCCCAGCGCGCGGTGCCCATGACGCGGCGCAGGGTTTCGAGATCGACCGGCTTATCAAGAAATGCCCGAACAGAGCGGCGGCTGGTGACGGCTTCGGTTACGTTCATTCTGATTTACCCCGAAAAAGTTGAATGGCTTCGTAGAAAGCCGAGAAAGCCGAGAAAGCGTAGAGACCCATGTAGCTATACACCAAGAATAGCGGGTCAAACTTGAAAACGTCCGGCAGCAGGAGGTCGCCAACGAAGGCGAAAATCGCGAGAACCGTAATTGTAACAGCGATAGGCTCAAAAATCGGCGGAACGAAAATCCGAGATAGTGCGTCCCTCACCGCATCCCCCGCTTCGACCCCTTCTCATCCTCGAACAGCTCAGCAAGCTGTTCCATGATCGTGCCGCCGAGTTGTTCGACATCCATGATCGTCACTGCGCGCCTGTAATACCGCGTGACATCGTGGCCGATGCCAATGGCGACCAGTTGTACGGGGCTGGCTTTCTCGATCCATTCGATGACGCCGCGCAGGTGCGCTTCCAAGTACCCCGCCGAGTTCACGCTGAGCGTTGAATCGTCCACCGGCGCACCGTCTGAGATCACCATCAGGATGCGGCGTTCTTCGGGGCGGAACAGCAGGCGGCTGTGCGCCCAGAGCAGCGCCTCGCCGTCGATGTTCTCCTTGAGCAACCCCTCGCGCATCATCAGGCCCAGATTGCGGCGCGCGCGGCGCCATGGCTCGTCGGCCTGTTTATATATGATGTGGCGCAGATCATTAAGGCGGCCCGGGTTCTGCAGCTTGCCATCGGCGAGCCATGCCTCGCGGCTTTGCCCGCCCTTCCACGCACGGGTGGTAAAGCCGAGGATCTCGGTCTTCACTCCGCAACGCTCCAGCGTGCGCGCCAGAATGTCCGCGCTGATCGCGGCGATGCTGATCGGGCGACCGCGCATGGAGCCGGAATTGTCGATCAGAAGGGTGACGACGGTGTCCTTGAAATCGACATCGCGCTCAACCTTGTAAGACAGCGCCGTGCCGGGCGAGACAATTACACGGGAAAGGCGCGCTGCGTCCAATACGCCTTCTTCCTGATCAAAGTCCCAGCTGCGGTTCTGCTGTGCCATCAGGCGGCGTTGCAATCGGTTGGCGAGCCGTGTGACCACACCCTGAAGCCCGGTCAGTTGGCTATCGAGATAGGCACGCAGCCGGTCCAGTTCCTCGCTATCGCACAATTCTGGTGCGGCGATTTCCTCGTCGAATTTGTCGGTGAACGCCTTGTAATCGAGCCCTTCAGGAATGTCTGGCGGCGGGCGGTTCGGGCGCACGGGCGCGTTGGAGGCATCGCCCTCCTCGCTCGGCTCGCCGTCCTGCATTTCCTCTTCAGAGGTCAGCTCGCTGTCGGCATCGCCCTCCCCTTCGCCCTCGGCCATGTCACCGGCGACCTCGGTGCTTTGCGGGTCAGCATCGCCATCCTGCTGCTCATCGCCGGACTGTTCATCATCCTGCCCTTCATCGTCTTCGCTGTCATCCTGATCGGTTTCGTCAGGCTGCTCTGTCGGGCGCGTCAGATCGAGATCGCGCAAAAGATCAAGCGAGAGTTTCTGGAAGCCTTCCTGATCTTCAAGCGTGTCGAGCAATGCGGAAAAATCGCCCCCGATCTTGCCCTCGATATCGGCGCGCACCAGACTGATCCCGCGCTCTGCCGCCTCGGGCACAGGCTCTCCGGTCAGCGCCTCTCGCACCATCAGCGCAAGTGCGGTCTGCAAGGGAACCTCGGCAGAATTGTAGGCGCGCACGATGGAATCGGCTGCGGTGCGCATTTCTGTCGCCGCGTCCAGATTTTCGCGAATGCCTTCAAACCGGGTTGCGCCGATGGCTTCGTATCGGACCTGCTCGATTGCGTCGTAACAGGCGCGCGCGACCGGCTCCGGCGGGGCAGCTTCGGCGTGCATCCCGGCATTATGATGGCGCAGTTTCAGGGCAAAACTGTCAGCAAAGCCGCGCGCTTCGGTGACCTGTTCCGGCGGTAGATCGCGTCCGGGCAAAGGCACGCGGAACCGGTTGCCAGCCGCACCCGGCACGTCCGCGCTCCATGCAACCTCAACCTCTTCATCACGCGCAATTGCCCGCGCCGCACCGGTCAGCGCATGTTTAAATGTATCGAGAGGGGATTCTTCAGCCATGATGAAAGATCAAACGATACTCTGCCCGGTCTTTTCCCAGTCCGCCAAAAATGCCTCAATCCCCTTGTCCGTCAGAACGTGTTTGAACAGGCCGAGAATAACCTTGGGCGGTGCGGTTATCACATCCGCGCCGATCTTTGCGCTTTCCAGCACATGCGTGGTGTGGCGGATGCTGGCGACCAGAATTTCGGTTTCAAAACCGTAATTGTCATAGATGAGGCGGATATCCTCGATCAGCTCCATCCCGTCAAAGCCGTTATCATCGTGGCGCCCCACAAATGGGGAGATAAAGCTCGCCCCCGCCTTCGCCGCTAGCAGCGCCTGATTGGCAGAGAAGCACAGGGTCACATTGACCATTGTCCCGTCACCCGTCAGCGCCTTGCAGGTCTTGAGCCCGTCCACCGTCAGCGGCACCTTGATGCAGACATTGTCCGCGATCTTGCGCAGAATTTCCGCCTCCCTCATCATCGTTTCATGATCCAGAGCGACCACTTCCGCGCTGACCGGACCATTGACGATCCGGCAGATTTCCTTGGTCACTTCCATGAAGTCACGGCCCGACTTGTGGATCAATGACGGGTTGGTGGTGACCCCGTCCAGCAGACCAGTGGCGGCCAATTCCTTGATATCGGCGATTTCGGCGGTGTCGACGAAGAATTTCATGGGTGCGTTTTCCCTAAGGCTGGCCCTGAGATCAGTTGGGTGATTCGGTTGCGACAGGCGATGGCATAGCAGCGGCTGAGAGGCCAGCACGGGCGCGGTATTTGTGCGCGTGAATTCCGGTTGGAATGATACGCCTTCATCACCAATAATCTTATCATGGCAAAGTGTTTCACCATGATCGCCGCTCTCATTTGCGCCTTGGCCCCTGGTTTCTCGCCAGTAAATGCGCAGGAGCAAGACACGCAATTCTGGGTCTATGCTGTTGGCATAAAGGACTTCGAAGACGATCTTCGCCTCACCGTCGATGCCAGCGCGCGCTGGCGCGAGCAGGCGCGCGGAGACGAGCAGCAGACTCTGCGTTTCAATCTGGATACGGCGATTGCAGACGGCATCCGGTTGGGCGGGGGTGGCGGCGTGTTTGAAGCGGGCGGATTGACCGAGCTGCGCGTGCATCAGCAGATGGCGCTGGAATTTGGTCGCTTTTCCGCGCGCACCCGCACAGAACAGCGATTCTTCGATGGCGCGGATCGGATGGAACTGCGCCTGCGCCAGCGTGTGCGCTACACCCAGCCGCTCAGCCAGACGCTCTCGGCCAGTCTTGATGCGGAATATCTGCACATCGCGCGCACTGCTCAGCGAGGACCCGATCAGGCGCGCGATCAATTCCGCCCGCGCCTGATACTGGAGGCCGATTTGAACCCGCGCGTTTCGCTCGCCGGAACCTATATGGTCATCATCACCCCTCGCCGCAGTCTCTCTGACCGGATCAACCATGTGCCTCAGGCAATTGTGACGTACCGGTTTTGACTGATCCTGTTCATACCTTGATCGGGCGCGCCCTGCCCGCCTTGATTGTGGGCCATCGCAGCGCCCATATGAATGGAGATGAAACGCCGGGTCCGCCTTCTTGTCCTGAACGCCGCTTTGGGCCCGCTGGATTACAGCGTACCTGACACGATGGCAGTGGAGCCGGGCGCCGTAGTGATCGCGCCCTTGGGACCGCGCAAAGTCACTGGCATTGTATGGGACGAAGGCCGATTGCCCGGCGGTGAGGTTCCGGTCGAAAAACTGCGGCCCATCCTCGAAGTGGTCGCCGTCCCCGCGCTGGCGCAGCCGCTTCGCCGCCTGATCGAATGGACCGCCGACTATTACTGCGCCGCGCTCGCCAGCGTGGCGCGAATGGTCCTTTCCAGCGGGGGCGCACTGGGCGGGCCGAGCACCACAACAGAATATCGCCTTTCCGATGCCGAACCCGAAGGCCGCCTGACAGCGCAGCGCAAGCAGGCGCTCGAAACGCTATCGGGCCAACAGGGCACGGTCCGCGAACTTGCCGCGATCTCCGGCGTCTCCGAAGGCGTGCTGCGCGGCATGGTGGGCGCAGGCCAGATCGAGCCCGTAACGGTCGCAATCGACCGTCCCTATCCGCCGGCCGATCCCGATTTCGACCAGCCCGCCTTGTCCGAGGATCAGTTGCGCGTTGCCCGGATCATGGTGAACGCCGTCGAAGCGGAGGAATACGCCCCCTTCCTGCTCGACGGGGTGACCGGCTCTGGCAAGACAGAGACCTATTTTGAACCCGTCGCCGAGGCGATCCGAATGGGACGCCAGGTGCTCGTCCTGCTGCCAGAGATCGCGCTTACCGAAAACTTTCTTGCCCGGTTTGAACGGCGCTTTGGCACGCCGCCTGTGCTGTGGCATTCCTCTCTCAAATCGACGGAGCGACGGCGGGCATGGCGCGCGATTTCAGAGGGCACCGCACAGGTGATTGTCGGCGCGCGGTCTGCACTGTTCCTGCCCTATGCAAATCTGGGCCTGATCGTGGTTGATGAAGCGCACGAGGTCAGCTTCAAACAGGATGAAGGCGTGCGGTATAATGCCCGCGATGTCTCGGTCATGCGCGCCCGGTTTGAGGGGTGCCCCGTCATTCTCGCCAGTGCCACACCCGCGCTGGAAAGCCTGCATATGGCCTCGACCGGCACCTATCAGCGGCTTGAGTTGCCCAGCCGTTTTGGCGGGGCGCAACTGCCTGCGATCAAGCTGATTGATCTGACCGTTGAGAAACCGGGATCGGGCCACTGGCTCGCCGGGCCGCTCGTCAAGGGTATCGAGGAGCGGCTGGCGCGCGGCGAACAAACGCTGCTGTTCCTTAACCGCCGCGGCTATGCGCCGCTCACCCTGTGTCGCAATTGCGGACACCGCTACAAATGCCCCTATTGCAGCGCATGGATGGTCGAACACCGGCTGTCCGCGCGGCTTTCCTGTCACCATTGCGGCCACGAAACCGGCGTGCCTGAAAAATGCGAGGAATGCGGCGAGCCCGATTGCCTTGTCGCCTGCGGTCCTGGGGTCGAGCGGATCGCGGACGAGGTCGCTGAACTCTTTCCCGAAGCGCGCGTAGCGGTTGCCACATCCGACACTCTGGGATCGCCGGAACGCGCGGCGGAATTCATCGCGAAGGCCGAGGCAAAGGCGATCGACGTGATCGTCGGGACGCAATTGGTGACAAAGGGGTTCCACTTTCCCGAACTCACACTGGTAGGCGTGGTCGATGCGGATCTTGGCCTTGAAGGCGGAGACCTGCGCGCGGCGGAGCGCACCTATCAACAGGTGGCGCAGGTTGCCGGGCGCGCCGGACGCGGGGCAAAACCGGGCGAAGTGCTGATTCAGACGCGCCACGGCGATGCGCCCGTAATCGCCGCCTTGGCCAATGGTGACCGCGACGCCTTCTACACCGCTGAGACAGAGGCGCGTCGCGATGCAGGCGCGCCGCCCTTTGGCCGCTGGGCTGCGATTATCCTGTCATCCGAGGATGAAAAGGAAGCGCGCGAGGCAGCGATGCGTTTGGGCGACACACGGCCCAAATCGGACGATCTCTATATCCTTGGCCCCGCGCCTGCTCCGCTGGCGCTGCTGCGGGGGCGATACCGCTACCGCTTCCTCATCAACGCCCGGCGCAGCGCCAATTTGCAAGCGACCTTGCGCGGCTGGCTGGACGCCCATGATTTCGCCCCCGGCGTGCGCGTGGGCGTGGATATCGATCCTTATAGCTTTGTTTGAGGCACTTATCGGCGTCCCGCACATTGGTTGACCATGTCCGATATGCCATCCAACCCCATCCTGGTTCCCGTCCTCGGCGATCAGCTGACCCGCACTATCTCGAGCCTTCGCGGTCGCACCAAAGATGACACTGTTATCCTGATGATGGAGGTCTGGGACGAGGCGACATACGTCAAACATCACAAGCAGAAGATCGTCCTAATCTTTTCCGCGATGCGCCATTTCGCCGCCGAATTGCGCGATGCGGGATGGAGCGTCGATTACATAAAGCTGGATTATGAGGGCAATTCGGGCAGCTTCACCGGCGAAGTCGCGCGCGCGGTCGAACGCCATGACCCGCGCGAGATCCACGTAACCGAAGGCAGCGAATGGCGCGTTCAGCAGGCGATTGAGGAATGGCCCGACAAGTTCGCCTGCCAGGTTCAAATCCTGTCCGATGATCGCTTCATCTGCGACCACGCGACCTTTCGCGACTGGGCAGAGGGTCGCAAACACCTGACGATGGAGCATTTCTATCGCGAGATGCGTCGCAAGACCGGTCTGCTGATGAACGAAGACGGCAAACCGACCGGCGGCGATTGGAATTTCGACAAGGACAATCGCGAACCACCAAAGGGCGACATGGACCCGCCGCCCGTCCCCAAATTCTCGCCCGACACCATGACTACCGAAGTCATTGAACTGGTGCGGGATCGCTTTGCCGATCACTTCGGCAATCTCGACAGTTTCCAGTGGCCCGTCACCAGAGACGAGGCCGAGAAAGCCGCCGATGCCTTCTTTGCAGAACGCATCGAGAAATTCGGCCCGTACCAGGATGCGATGGTCCATGGCGAGGATGACATGTTCCACTCGATGCTTTCAACCAGCATCAATTGCGGGCTACTTGACCCCGTGGAGCTGTGTCAGCGCGCCGAAAAGGCGTTTGAAGAGGGCCGCGCGCCGATCAATTCGGTTGAGGGGTTTATCCGCCAGATCATCGGCTGGCGCGAATACATCCGCGGGTTTTACTGGCTGCACATGCCGGGCCTTGAAAGCGACAATAAGCTGAACGCTCAGCGCGGCCTGCCGGAATTCTTCTGGACGGGCGAGACTGACATGCGCTGTCTTGCCGATTGCATCCGCTCGACGCATGACAACGCCCACGCCCACCATATACAGCGGCTGATGGTGCTGGGCAATTTCTGTCTGTTGGCCGGGATTAATCCACGCGATGTGCAGGACTGGTATCTCGCGGTGTATGCCGATGCATATCAGTGGGTCGAACTGCCGAATGTCAGCGGCATGATACTGTATGCTGACGGCGGAAAGCTGGCGACAAAGCCTTATGCAGCGAGCGGCAATTACATCAACAAGATGTCCGATTATTGCAAGGAATGCTCATATTCCGTCAGCAAAAAAACCGGCGAAGGCGCCTGCCCGTTCAACCCGCTCTATTGGCACTTCATGGATCGCCACCGCGACAAGCTTGAGAGCAATCACCGCATCGGGCGCATCTATTCCAATTGGGACCGGATGGGCGACGACAAGAAACAGGATTATCTGGAAAGCGCAGACAAATTCCTCGACTCTCTCCAGCCAGCCAGCAAAGGCTGGGCAAGACAAGACGATTAGGAGAAACCCACAGTGCTGACCATCCACCACCTGCGCATTTCACAATCCGAACGCATCGTCTGGCTGTGTGAGGAACTGGGCCTCAATTACGACCTCAAACTCTACAACCGCGATCCTGAAACCCGCCTTGCCCCGCCCGAGCTCAAGGCGCTGCACCCGATGCAAATCGCTCCGCTGATCGAGGACGATGACATCATGCTGGGAGAGAGCGGCGCGATCGTGGAGTACATTATCGGCAAATACGCGCCCGATACCGATCTGGTCCCCGGCCCCGATCACCCCGATGTCGCCGATCACCTTTACTGGTTCCACTTTGCCAATGCGACCTTCATGACTAATGGCATGATGCAGATCGCGGTGGGTGCCGTGGGCGCTGAAATGCCCCCGCCCCTCGCCAACCGGATCACCAACGCCTGGGCCCAGATCGAGCGCCGCCTTGGTGAAGCCGACTATTTCGGCGGATCACAGCTGACGACGGCTGACATCATGATGGTGTTCCAGCTGACCACCAGCCGCGCATTCAACGGCATGAGCATCGACGATAAGCCGAACCTGAAAACCTATCTGCAACGCATTGGCGCGCGCGATGCCTATCAACGCGCGATGGCCAAAGCCGAGCCAGGCTTCCCGCCAAAGCTGGACTGATCGCGCCTTATTCCAGTTCTTCCAGCGCGGCCTTGAATGTCTTGACCATTCGGCTGCGCTGGCGGTTTGAGTTCACATCGTCGGGCGCAGCGTAAAGCGATGTGAGCAACGCCAGATCCATCCGCCCCAGTGACGGTAGGCGTTCGTTCGGATCAACTGTGGGGTCGAACAGATCAAGCATCGAATCCGCCGTGCCCGCACCATCGCGAAAGCGGTCTTCGCGCGCTGTGATCAACCCGCGCATCACCCCAGAATCGGCCAGTTGAATAGCGCTGATGCCTTCCAGTGGGCCGCGCTCAACCATGACCGCCGAATGATGAAATGCCGCGGTCACCGGGGTACGTACACGCGGGTTTTGATAGATAAAGTTGAAGTTCAGCGCCGCAGGATCAAGCGGGCCTCCATTCACGAGGCTGAAGACCGAAGGCGCGCCCGTATCAGCGCCATAGGGCAAAATCTGCTGCCAGCTGTAAACCGGCCCTTCGCGCCGCTCGATCAGGTCGCGTTTCCACAGCGGCATGTTTCCAAAGGCGGCGCGCGGGCTTGTCCGGCGCAAGGTTCGGACAGTCTCGCGCCCATTTTCAACCCGCAACAGATGCATGTTGACGCGGCAATTCTCCGTCGCAACCGGAATGTTGGCAACGCGCGCCACTTCTTTCATACACTCGACAATCGCCATCTTCGCCTCTTCGGAGAAGCCGATCACCAAAGGACAAAAGTCATCAAACAAGCGCGCATATTGCGATTCCTGACCGATCGCTTGGGGTCTCAACATGTCGTATATGAAGCGGTTCACTGCCTTATCCGGCAGGCGCTCTCCGGTAACGACAATGGTGTTTTGCGTGCTCGCCTCTTCGGGCGGCGGCGCATCATCGGGCTGGCCATTGCGGGGGTAAGGGGCGTGAGCGCCGCTGCGCCCAGAGATGCGGTTAAAAATGCGCCAAGAACAAAGCGTTTCGTGTCAGTCACCAACTTGCCCCGTCCGCGTGGGATCATGCCAATTACGAATGTATCGCACATTTACGCAAAAAGTTGGGGGTGACAGGCAACCCAACCTGCGCCACAGATGGCGGCGGACGGGAATGTTGGAAATCGCCTTGAAACCGGGTCATGACGGGCCGGGTAAAAAGCGTCCTTCGCCATTCACACTCTTTAAACGCTGCGCTGTTTTACTCCTGAAACCTGCGCGGCCTACGAATGCCAAATATGGGCGCGCCCCCTGCGCCGACATCTGCCGGAGACTTCATGTCTGAGACCACGCTCGCCGCCTTTGCTAAGAATACGAATGCAAAGACGAACGAAGATACGCTTGAAAAGGCCCCGCAAAAAACCACTCCCGATCCGCGCGCCCTGATGCGCGAATTGAAGGTGTATTCTCAGGCCAAGGGGTTTCGCAGCCTGTGGGAATTGGCCAGCACGCTGATCCCGTTTGTCGCGCTGAGCGGCGCTATGCTGTGGGCGATTTCAGCGGGCTACTGGCTCGCTTTGTTGCTGACGCCGGTGTCGGGCCTGCTGCTGCTGCGCCTCTTCATCATTCAGCATGATTGCGGTCACGGTGCGTTTCTTTCCAGCAAGCGGGGTAATGACTGGATCGGCAGAGGCTTGGGCGTGCTCACTTTCACTCCGTATGATTGCTGGAAGCTTTCCCACGCGCGCCACCATGCGCGCACCGGCAATCTGGATAAGCGCGGCTTTGGCGATGTCGATACGCTGACGGTCAAGGAATATCGCGCGGGCACGCCGCTGCAACGCTTTGGCTATCGACTGTATCGCCACCCGATTGTGCTGTTCGGAATTGGCCCGGCCTATCTGTTCTTTATCCGCCATCGTCTGCCGGTTGGCCTGATGCGCGAAGGGTCGATCCACTGGATCAGTTCGATGGGCACCAATGCCGCCCTCGCCGGGATTTTCACCGCGCTTGGCCTCACCTTCGGGTGGGGCGCGACGTTCGCGGTCATTATGCTCAGCGTGCTGATCGCGGCGTCCACCGGCGTGTGGCTGTTCTATATCCAGCATCAATACGAAGACGCGCATTGGGATTGGCAGAAGGACTGGTCCTTTCATGAGGCCGCGCTGATGGGCAGCTCTTACCTGTCCCTGCCCCAGCCGCTGCGCTGGTTCAGCGGGAATATCGGCATCCACCACGTGCACCATCTGGCAAGCGCAATTCCGTTCTATCGACTGCCCGAAGTGATGAAGGCGCATCCTGAGCTGGAGCACCTCAACCGCTTTTCGATGAGCCAGACGATCCGGCCCATGGTGCTGGCGCTGTGGGATGAGGAACGGCGCAAGCTGGTGACATTCCGTGAGGCCCGCAAAACCGCCTGACGGGCGGATCGAAGAGCGTTTAGTAAAACGCCAGCTGGTTTGACATTGCCAGCAATTGCCGTGTCGGTGACCAGATGCGCGTCGTCTGGGAAAACCGACCGCTGAACACGCGGTCGCTGGTCGCCTCGACCAACAGGTAATCAGCCCCGCAATCCGCCAGCGTTTGGGCGCTGCACATCACTTGCAGATCATACTGCACCGTCGCGCCAAAACGCGGGGTCGTATCCAGAAAGAATGTGCGCGGCATCGGAGTGTCTGACAGCGCCAGCAGCGCCTTTGCATCCCATGGCCGGTCCGCCGTATCGCGCGCCCACAGCGCGGAATGCGGGCGTTCCTGCGCGCTGAACGGTTTGCCCAGCGCCACACGCTGCTCATAGCGGCTGAGGAAGCGCGGTCCCGGCGTGTCGGGCAGACGATCAGAGGCTTCGGGCGTTTTCACATCGGGAAAATCGCAGGTGTAGTCGAGCGGCTTTTCCTTCATGTCGCTGAACACGTAATCGGCCGCAAAGACCGGCGCGTCGGGCGCATCGTGCGCGGTAAATTCGGTGCGGATGAAATTGGTGCGCCGCCCCGCGCGAAGAGCGCGCACATCCACCATCAGATCATGTTCGGGGAGCGGCTTCATAAAACTCGCCGTGACGCCTGCAAGCATCCCGTCCTGCGGCGTCGCCTGCTGCACAGCAGAATATCCGAGCGCCAGCGCCCACCCACCAAAGGCCGAGGTAAAGTTCCAATAGGCTGCCCCACCGCCGGATTTGAGCCGCATATCGCTCACGCTCTCAAGCTGTGTAGCGGTGTCGAGGGGGTAATCGGTCATTTGGAAGGGGGTCCATCGCAAAGCCGGATGCGACGCTACATCCGAATACATGAACGCACCCGTTCAAAATGGTTCCCGCCGGTCAGACCATAAACGCATCGCGGGCGGCATTTTCGACAAACCCTATCGCATCGCGCCACGGGGCCGGGCCATAGCTGATCCGCCTCACTCCCAGATCGGCCAACTCCGCATTGCTCACCATTGAGGGGAGGCGCATGATATTGACCGGTATCGCCATCGCGGCGCATGCCTTCGCGATCAGATGGGGATCGCTCAACCCCGGCATGAAGAAGGACCTGGCACCAGCCGCAGCATAGGGAGCTCCGCGCGCCATCGCCGCATCCAGCAATTCTTGCGTATCGGGGTTCTCACCGGCGCCCATCGCATCAAGAAACACGTCCGTGCGTGCATTTACGAACAGCCCCGCGCCGTCCACCGCTGCAATACGTTCGGCTTGCTCTGCGACATCCCGAAGGCCCTCTGCCGTGATCAGGCGATCCTCCAGATTGCAACCCACGGCCCCGACATTCAGCAAAGCCGCGGCATTGTCTGAAAGCGTCGCAAGATCATCAGCAAAGCCTGCTTCCATATCGACAGACAGTGGCAATCGCGTCGCTGCGCCAATCTGGCTGACCGTTCGTACAAGAGCTTCGAAAGGCATTTTCTCGCCGTCTTCAAACCCTTGCGCGCTGGCAAGCGATGCGCTGCCGGTCGCAAGCGCATTTGCCCCTGCCCTCGCAACGGCCTGCGCACTTCCGGCGTCCCAGATGTTGTAAAGGACGAGCGGTGAGCCTGCCTGATGCAGCGCTGCAAATTCTGCCTTACTCATGTCAGAATAACTCCCCGTTCTTGACAGCATCACCAGCGCCCTCTCGCGCCAGCAATTCTCGCTTAATCTCAGGTCCATAGGCATATCCGCCCAACGAGCCATCAGCCTGCACAACGCGGTGGCAGGGGATCAAGACCGCGATGTTGTTCGCGCCGTTCGCGCTGCCCACTGCGCGGCTGGCTTTGGGATTGCCGAGGCTGGCGGCGAGTTCGCCATAGGATCGCGTTTCGCCCGCCGGGATCTGGCGCAGGGCGGCCCAGACCTGTTGCTGAAACGCGGTGCCTTTGACATCGAGCGGGATCGCCGCGCCTCCTCCCCTTGGCCCGCCCGCGCCGGGTTTCTCGACCGCGGCGACAACCTGATCGAACAGGGCTGCAAAATCCTTACCAGCCTCAACCAGATCGGCTTTGGGGAAACGCGCAGCCAACTGCTCCTCATCTTCGTTAAACGACAGGCAACATACCCCCTTTGATGTTGCCGCGACCAGCATGTCGCCCAAAGATGTGGGTATGATGCTCCAGTGGATCACTCGCCCCTCTCCTCCATTGGCCCAGTCGGTTGCGCTCATTCCCAGCTTTCCTTTGATATCCGCATAGAACCGCGAGGGCGCCGAATAACCCGCCGCATATAGCGCGTCGCTAACCCCTGCTCCCTTGACCAGTTCAGCGCGAACGCGCTCTTCACGCAAAGCCCGCGCGAAAGCGGCGGGGGAAAGGCCCACAGTGCGGGTGAAGAGGCGCTGAAAATGGGTCGGGGAATAGCCAGTCAGCTCGCTCAGCGCATCCAGCGTCACCGCCTCACCCACAGCGCTGGCCGTGCGGATCGCGGCAATCGCGGCGAGAACGCATGCTTCCTCGGCGCTCTGTGTATCGGGCGAACAGCGCTTGCATGCGCGCAGGCCAGCCTCTCGTGCATCGGCGGGGGTCACATAGAACCGCACATTCTTGCGCAAAGGCGCGCAGGCGGGGCAGGACGGGCGGCAATAGATACCGGTTGAATGTACGCCGGTCACGAAGGCTCCGTCAAAGCGGCGGTCCTTGGCCAACGCGATCTGCCAGCGTTCATCATCGCTCAATTCTGCGTGGTGTGTCATCATGCAAACCTTTTTGGCACAGACCTGATCGGTGCGCCTCCCGCGCTTTGCGCTGAACCTTCGGTTTTATGAATAATCAGTTTGGTGCTGCTTGGATATGGCAGCGCGACAGGGCGGGGCAGCCATACCTTTGACGCGATTCAGGATGGCCGCGCTGAACTGAGCGGAGCAGGAAAAGCACAAAGCGGCGCATTGCGGGGATTGAGCTTAGTGCGCGAATGCCGCAAGCACACTACCATGTTCGGTATCCCCCTCACACCTATGCCCGTTTTCCGCAGAGCGGCGCTGTTTGTGCTCTCTCTCATTGCGATATGTGCCACCCCTTCTGCACCAGCCAGCGCTGATCCCGGCGATGTCGATGCAGCGGCGCGCGGGGTTGTGCGGGTCGTGCTGATCTCTTCGGACGGAGAGGACGTAACACCCGTCAGCCATGGCAGCGGCTTTGCAGTGACGCCAACCATGATCGTAACCAACGCGCATGTCGTGAACGAGGCACTGCAGGATGATACCTTGCGCATCGGCATTGTGCCGGGCGAGGCGGTCAGCGATCTTGGCAAGGCGGCAAAAAACGGTGCCTTCGCCCGGGCCGTGTCGGTTTCCCCGCGCAACGATCTCGCCTTGCTGGAAATCGCCGATGGCGGCCTGCGCCTGCCTCCGCTTACCATCGCTGGCGGGGTCGCGGGCGATATGGGGGAGGTTTCGGCTGTCGGCTATCCGATGAATGTGGATGTGGCGCAGGGGCTGGAAATCGCCGATATTTTCAACGCACAGCCGCCGGTGAAAAGTCGCGGGTTCCTCTCCGGGAAACGACCCAGCCGCCAGTTTGATACGCTGCTTCACACCGCCCCGATTGCGCGCGGCAATTCAGGCGGTCCGCTGCTCGATGGTTGCGGCCGCGTCCTCGGCGTCAATTCCTTTGGTGCGGATTCGGGCGGATCGGATGCGGAGTTCTATTTCGCGGTGTCCCTGCGCGAATTGCTACCCTTCTTGCGCGCCAACGATATCGAGCCGCGAACCAGCGCCCTGCCCTGTCGCTCTATTGACGAGTTGAACGCGGCTGAAACCGCCCGTTTCGAGGCAGAACGCGCCGAGGCCCGTGCCCGTATTGAGGCGCGCGAGGAGCGCCTGAGGGAGGCCCGGATGGCAGCGCGCATGCAAGCGATGCTGGCGATTACGGAAGAGCGCGACGATGCCATCGCGCTTGCCTTGTTGTTGATGCTGGGCGGGTTGGGCATCGGCTATATCGCGGTGCAATTTCGAAAGCGCCGCGCGGCGGGCGATGCTCCCGATTCCGTTGGCGAAACCGTCACTCAGTCGCGCGCGATGATCGCTGCCGGATTGGCCGGGGCCTGCATCATCGGCGCGATTCTGGTGTGGATCACACGCCCCGGCTTTTCTGAATTGGAAGATCGCGTGGCGGCCATCCTGGGCGAAGGCGAAGACGGCGCAGGAGACGGCCAAACGGGACCGCAGGCCTCGCTCGCCGGAGACGGAACGCTGATCTGCACCTTTGTGCCAGAGCGCAGCCGCGTCACCGGCGCGCGCACCGATGATGTGGAGTTTGACTGGGGCGCGGATGGCTGCGTCAACGGCCGCACGCAATACGGCATGGCGAGCGGCGAATGGACCCGGGTTTTTGTGCCTAATGATGAGGACGCGGTTTCGGTGAACACGTATGATCCGCAAACGCGCATCTTTCGCACCGACCGGTATTTGCTCGGCCGCGCGGCGATGGAGGATGCCCGCGAACTTCGCAGCGCTTACACCCCGCCCGCCTGCGGCGTCACCGATGGCGCACGGGTGCTGGGAGAGCAGCAATCCGCCATTGTCTCCGCCCTGCCCGCTCGCCCGAATGAACGGCTGGTCTATTCATGCGAGGCAAAGCGCACGGGCAATAATGCAAGCGATGCGGTGCTGAACGCGGAGGCCGCTGCATTCGAGGCGGAGTAAGTGTGCGCGATTGCCGGATCGGCCCGTATCAGGGCGTGGCGCAGATGGCACCGTTCAGCGTTTGGTCATGCGCTATCGCTATCAAAACCCACGATAAAGGAGAGGTGGCTGTGAGAAAAACCGTAGCAACATCGAGCATCCTTGCAGGGCTGGCCCTGACCGCCACTGCACCCGCTTCCGCAGAGACGCGGGAATCCTATCTTGAACGGCTTGAGGATATTTGCGCGGTCGATTGTATGCAGCCGCGCCAATTGCTGCGGGCCGCGCGTAAACGGGGACGCGGCGCTACGGATGATGTGGCCGTCATTTTCGACGTTGCCGAGGTCACCTTGTGGAATGGCAAATATCTGCTGCATTCCAATTTGCCCGCATCAAACCTGAATATTGGCTTGGGAAACGCATTTGGCAGTGAATTGGGAAACCGTTTGGGCAACCGCACGCCCAGGGCTTCCCGTCCCGAAACGGGCGCGAACACCATCGTCATCGAAATGGACGAGGCGACCTTCTTCGACCTGCTCAACGTGCCCAACCCACAGGAGCAGGCGGCTTTGATGAAGGCACAGAAAAGCGCAACCAGCGCCAATGAAGACGAAATCATCGTCGAGCGCGACCGCCGCCGCAAATTCACCAAGCCAACATTGAACAAACTGCGCAGCACATTTCGAAATCGGCGTATCGTGGTGCGCGGAACGCCCCGGCTCGACATTGTCTTGACCGGAGGGCGGCGCGATTTTCGGCGTAAGAAGCTGTTCGTCGAGTTGGACAATGCCGACGATCTGGCCGTGCTGCCGCGCTATGATGATGACGGTGAGCCGATTTTTGACGGCCCGCTAGAAGGGCTGCGTGCAGCCTATTCCAAGCCTGCGAAGTAGCTGCGCACCCTGACTAAGCCGCCCCTGACTAAGCCGCCAGCGCCTCACCCGAGAGCGTGATCCGGTGCATTTCGCGGCGGTGACCGGCATAATCGTTGAGCGCGTTATGCCAGCTCGTCCGGTTATCCCAGATCGCGACCGTGCCCGGCTTCCATTGCAGACGGCACTGATTGCTTTCCATCACCGCCGCATCCAGCAGCTTTTGCAGCAATGGCAGGCTTTCCTCGCGCGTCTGGCCTACAAAGTGGATCGTAAAACCGCCATTAACGTAAAGCAGCTTTCGCCCCGTTTGCGGGTGGCGGATCACCACAGGGTGGATCGCGCCAGTCTTCAGATCCTGACCACGCAGATTCTTCCCCATGTCGGTCTGCGCATACAGTCCGTCGGCTTTATATACGTGGTCGGCGGTGTGGAACGCTTCCAGCCCCTCGATCTCTTCCTTGATCTCATCAGACAACGCATCATAGGCCGCGCCCATATGCGCCCATTGTGTATCACCGCCACTTGGCGGCAGATCGCGCGCCACCAGGACAGAGCCCATCGCCGGGATCTGGTCATAGGAATGATCGGTGTGCCACGCGCCGCCAATATTCATCGCCTCGTCGGCTTCTTTCTTTACCAGCGCGATTTCGGGGTAGTCTTCATTCAGCGGGAAATACTGGTTCACATCAATTCCGCCCCAGCGATGACCGAACTTAACATGATCCTCTGGCGAAAACTCCTGATCGCGAAACACCGCGACGCCGTGTTCGTAAATCGCCTGCTTGATCGCCTGCATTTCGCCATCGCTGCAATGCGCAAGGGTGACGCCGGAAATCTCGACACCGCATTCCGGTGCCATCGGGTTCAGCTGCATTGGTTCTCTCCCATTCGGACGATTTGGCGCATTTGATAGACGCGTTTATCGCGCAAACGCTCTTACCGTTCGGTCAGGTTTGTGGCCTATTGCAACTGATGTGTCCAGACTTGCACGCCCGGTGCGGCGTGGTGCGACTTGCATCATGCAAACCCCGATGCTAGGCGCGCGCCAGCCCTGACGGGAGCCCTTTCGTGCGCCCACACTTCAGAGCATCGCATACAGTCTTACCGATTCCCAAGAAGGATTTCAGAGCGCGTGGATATTTCCGCCGGTATTCAATCTAGCCTGGCAGGCCGCTACGCTTCGGCGCTGTTCGATCTCGCGAGCGAGAACGGCACAGTGACCGCTGTCGAATCCGATCTTGAGCAGCTTAAAGTTGCGCTCAGTGGTTCGGATGATCTTCGTGCAGTCACCACCAACCCGCAACTTGCCAGATCCGAGCAGGGCGAAGCGGTTGCCGCTGTTGCAAAGCACCTTGGCCTGTCCGATCTCACCACCAATTTCATGGGTGTGCTCGCGGCCAACCGTCGCCTTGGCGCGCTGCCCGGTATGATCGACGCCTTCAAAATGATCGCCGCTGCCCAGCGCGGTGAAATAACCGCAACTGTCACCAGCGCGCATCCGCTTTCCGACGCGCAGATTGGTGCTTTGAAAGACAAGCTGACGGCCCGCGAAGGCCGCACTGTCATGCTTTCCGCCGATGTCGACCCCGATTTGCTCGGCGGTCTGGTCGTCACCATTGGATCGCAGCGCATCGACGCCTCGATCCGCACCCGTTTGAATTCTCTCTCCCAAGCTATGAAGGCGTAAGCCACCAAGCAAAGCCAATAAGGGCCTAAAGGACTACAACATGGAAATCCGCGCCGCAGAAATCTCAAAGGTCATCAAGGACCAGATCGCCAATTTCGGCACCGAAGCGCAAGTCAGCGAAGTTGGCTCCGTGCTCAGCGTGGGTGACGGTATCGCCCGCATCCACGGCCTTGATAAGGTGCAGGCCGGTGAAATGGTCGAATTCTCCAACGGTGTTCAGGGCATGGCGCTGAACCTTGAGGCGGATAATGTCGGCGTCGTGATCTTTGGCTCCGATGCCGAGATCAAGGAAGGCGATGTCGTCAAGCGGACCGAGACAATCGTCGATGTTCCCGTGGGCAAGGGCCTGCTGGGCCGCGTGGTGGACGCGCTGGGCAATCCGATTGACGGGAAAGGCCCGATCGAGGCAACGCAGCGCAGCCGCGTTGAGGTCAAGGCACCGGGCATCATCCCGCGCGAATCGGTTTCCGAACCTGTGCAGACCGGCCTCAAGGCCATTGACGCTCTGGTCCCGGTTGGCCGCGGTCAGCGTGAGCTGATCATTGGTGACCGCCAGACCGGCAAGACCGCCGTCGCGATTGACACCTTCATCAACCAGAAGGGCCCGAACGAAAGCGACGACGAGAAGAAAAAGCTCTACTGCGTCTATGTCGCCGTCGGTCAGAAGCGTTCGACCGTTGCTCAGATCGTGAAGCAGCTCGAAGAGAACGGCGCGATGGAATATTCCATCGTTGTCGCCGCGACCGCTTCGGAACCTGCGCCGTTGCAATATCTCGCACCTTACACCGGCTGCGCAATGGGTGAGTTTTTCCGCGACAACGGCATGCACGCCGTGATCGTCTATGATGATCTTTCAAAGCAGGCTGTGGCCTATCGCCAGATGTCGCTGTTGCTGCGTCGTCCTCCGGGCCGTGAAGCGTATCCGGGTGACGTGTTCTATCTGCACTCACGCCTGCTGGAACGCGCCGCGAAGATGAACCCCGACAATGGCTCTGGTTCACTGACCGCGCTGCCGATCATTGAAACGCAGGCCGGCGACGTGTCCGCCTATATTCCGACCAACGTGATCTCGATCACCGATGGTCAGATCTTCCTTGAAACCGACCTGTTCTATCAGGGTATCCGCCCGGCGATTAACGTCGGCCTCTCGGTCAGCCGCGTGGGCGGTGCTGCCCAGACCAAGGCGATGAAGAAGGTGTCAGGCTCGATGAAGCTGGACCTTGCGCAGTACCGCGAAATGGCGGCCTTTGCGCAGTTCGGTTCGGACCTTGATGCGGCAACGCAAAAGCTGCTGAACCGCGGCGCGCGTCTGACAGAGCTGCTGAAACAGGCTCAGTTCTCGCCCATGCCGTTTGAAGAGCAGACCATTTCGATCTTTGCCGGCACTAACGGCTATATCGACAGCGTCGCGGTCGAGCGTGTGAACGAGTATGAAGAGCAGATGCTCGCCTTCTTCCGTTCAAACCATGCCGATATTCTTGGCGACATTCGCGAGACCAAGAAATTCGACGGCGACATCAAGGACCGCACTGTCGCGGCTTTGGATGCCTTCGCCAAGCAGTTTGCGTAAGAAAAAATGAGCTACACCGTCTTCGCAACTGTCCCGGTTAAGCCGGAGCACATGGAGGCCGCATGCAGTGCGGTGGCCGCCATTGTTCCTGCTACCCGGAGCGAGGAAGGGTGTATCGCATTCGAACCGCGCAGGGCAGCGAGCGATGCAAGCACTATCATGATTTTCGAGGAGTGGGCGGATCGCGACGCGTTCGATTTCCACCACGCCCAGAAATATACAAAAGATGTCTTCGCCAACTATCAAAACTGGCTCGCAAGCGAACCCGTTCTCACCGAAGTGAAGCCGCTGTAAAGCTGAAGAGATGCCCAGGTAGATGCCAAGTCTTAAAGAACTCAAAGGCCGGATCGGGTCGGTTAAATCCACCCAGAAGATCACTAAGGCCAAGCAAATGGTCGCGGCGGCCAAGCTGCGCCGGGCGCAGGCCGCGGCCGAAGCTGCGCGTCCCTATCAGGAACGCCTCGCCGCCGTGATGGCCTCGCTCGCCAGCAAGGTCAGCGGGGATAGCGCGCCCAGGCTGCTGAGCGGCACCGGATCGGACCAACGCCACCTGCTAGTGGTGGTCAACACAGACAAGGGCCTGTGCGGCGGCTTGAACTCGAACATCGTCAAGGCGGCCAAGCTGAAGGCGAAAGAGCTGATGGCAGCGCGCAAGGACGTGACATTTTACCTTGTCGGTAAAAAAGGCCGCGCGCCTCTCAAACGCGAATTTGAAGGCCAGATCGGCAAGCACTTCGATACATCGGTCGTGAAGACGCCGGGTTTTGAAGAAGCTGATGCGATTGCCAACGAACTTCTCGGCATGTTCGAAGCAGGCGAGTTTGATATTGCGCATCTGGTCTATCCGACGTTCAAGACCGCGCTGGCGCAGGACCCGACAGTCGATCAGCTAATCCCCGTCCCCTCTCCTTCTTCTGGCTCTGAAGCTGCTGCCGCAGACGGCGGCGCTGTCACCGAATATGAGCCGGGCGAAGAGGAAATCCTCGAAGAACTGCTGCCGCGTTATGTGAAGACGCAGATTTTCGGCGCGTTGCTCGAACGCGAGGCTTCCGAACACGGTGCCTCAATGACGGCAATGGACAACGCCACGCGCAATGCGGGCGACCTGATCAAGGACCTGAACGTAGAATACAACCGCCGCCGTCAGGCAGCGATCACGACCGAACTGATTGAGATTATCGCAGGCGCGGAGGCACTTTGATGAAGACAACCCTCACCTTTGCACCTCGGGTCTGGTTGGTTGCCTCTATGTCGGCCATTATACTGGCTGCATGTGCCGCGCCTGTCGACGAAGCTGAAGAAGTGCTCGAAGATCCTGTAGTTCCGGCTGTTGTAGAAGAGAGCCCCGCCGAACCTGAAGGCATCGGCAATGCACCCGAAGGCGATGATGCGGGCAATGTCGTGACCCTTGCGCAGGTGCAAAAGGCACTCTCGCAATGCGAAAGCGAGCGTGAAATCATCAACGCGTCATGCTCTGCCAGCGACGATGGCACATCATACACTTGCCGCTATTCACTGGACGGCGATGCGCCAGAAACAGAACGCGAAGCGATCATCGCCGCTGATGGTGATGACTACAAACTCATTGAAATCCCTGAAGACTGCAACGTGCAGTAATCAAGCCGTAGGAAATACAAAATGGCCACCGCACCCGCACTTAACCAGACCACCAATGGCACGATCAGCCAGGTCATCGGCGCTGTCGTCGATGTTCAGTTTCCGGGCGAACTGCCCGCGATCCTGACCGCGCTAGAAACCAAGAACAACGGCAAGACGCTCGTTCTCGAAGTTGCGCAGCACCTTGGCGAGAACACCGTCCGCACCATCGCGATGGACTCGACCGAGGGCATGACCCGCGGCACCGAGGTCGTGAATACCGGCGCGCAGATCAGCGTTCCTGTCGGCCCCAAGACGCTGGGCCGCATCATGAACGTGATCGGTGAACCGATTGACGAGCTTGGCCCGATCGGCGCGGACATGACCGCCCCGATCCACGCCGAGGCCCCTCCCTTCACCGACCAGTCGACCGAAGCCGCGATCCTTGTGACGGGCATCAAGGTGATTGATCTGCTCGCGCCTTATGCAAAGGGCGGCAAGATCGGCCTGTTCGGCGGCGCTGGCGTGGGTAAAACCGTGCTGATCCAGGAACTCATCAACAACATCGCAAAGGGCCACGGCGGCGTGTCCGTGTTTGCTGGCGTGGGTGAGCGGACCCGCGAGGGCAATGATCTCTATCACGAGTTCCTCGACGCAGAAGTCATCAAGAAGGACGAAAACGGCGTTGCAACGCCTGAAGGGTCCAAGGTTGCGCTGGTCTTCGGCCAGATGAACGAGCCTCCCGGCGCGCGTGCCCGCGTGGCGCTGTCAGGCCTGACCATGGCGGAATATTTCCGCGATCAGGAAGGGCAGGACGTGCTGTTCTTCGTCGACAACATCTTCCGCTTCACTCAGGCCGGTTCCGAAGTGTCCGCCCTTCTGGGCCGTATTCCTTCGGCTGTGGGTTATCAGCCCACCCTGTCGACCGACATGGGCAACCTGCAGGAACGCATCACCTCCACCAACAAGGGCTCGATCACGTCTGTTCAGGCAATCTACGTTCCCGCCGATGACTTGACCGATCCGGCGCCTGCGACATCGTTCGCTCACTTGGACGCGACGACCACGCTGAACCGCGCAATCTCCGAACTGGGCATCTATCCTGCGGTGGACCCGCTCGATTCCACCAGCCGCGTTCTGGAACCGCGCGTTGTCGGCCAGGAACATTACGAGACAGCCCGCCGCGTTCAGGAAACACTGCAAAAGTACAAGAGCCTTCAGGACATTATCGCCATTCTGGGCATGGATGAACTGTCAGAGGAAGATAAGCTGATCGTGGCGCGCGCGCGCAAGATCCAGAAATTCCTCAGCCAGCCATTCCACGTTGCCGAGGTCTTCACCGGTATCAAGGGGCTGTTCGTGCAGCTTGAAGACACCGTGAAGAGCTTCAAGGCAGTGGTCGATGGCGAATATGACCACCTGCCCGAACAGGCCTTCTATATGGTTGGCGGCATCGACATGGTTGTCGAAAAAGCCGGCAAGATGGCTGAGGACGCTTGATTGAACTCCCCTCTCGCTTGCGGGAGGGGCAGCGAGACTTGCCGCGTAGCGGCTTAGTCGCAGCGGGGTGGGCCTATCGGCCCATTCCCACCACCAACCCCTCCCGCCAACGGGAGGGGAGATAGGTAAGACAATGGCATTGCACTTTGAACTCGTAACCCCGGCCAAGCTGGTCCGCTCCGAAGACGTCCATATGGTCGTTGTGCCCGGCACCGATGGCGAATTTGGCGTATTGGAGGGCCATGCGCCGTTCATGAGCACCATTCGCGATGGTGCGGTACAGGTTATCAAGACGCCGGGCGCTGCGCCCGAAATGATCGAGGTGCGCGGCGGTTTTGCCGAAGTTGGAGACAGCGGCCTCACCGTCCTCGCGGAGCACGTTGAGAACTGACACTTGCGTGCCAAATGCTACATAAAAAGGCGGCTCGCGATGAGCCGCCTTTTTTGTTTCGGGCAGACCAGTTTCGGATTTTCCTACTCGCCAGTGATCGGGCAAACAGGGGCGATGACCTTATTGCCCCTCCGCCCCTACCGCGTGATTTCAGGCGAAAGCTCCCATCGCAAACTTCTGACCCAAGACAGTGTGCCATGTGTGTCAGGCGGTCTGTGTGCGCGACGAACGGAGCCTGTAACACGGGCGGGATTGGCCCTTCACAAGCGCACCATTCCCCGTCACAAACGCGGGCAATCGATACCCCCAGAGGAGAGGACTTTTGAAGCTTGTCTCAACACTCGCAATTGCAGGCGCTCTTGCCATGACCGCCACCACACCCGCACACGCCGATGCTCACATCGACACCAACGAAACAGTCGCAGATGACGGCATCCCCGGTCCCGATCAGGACCCGTATATCTGGCTTGAGGAGGCCCGCAGCGAAAAGGCGCTAGAATGGGTGGAGGCGGAGAACACGCGCACTTTGGCCGTGCTGGAAACCGATACACGCTTTGAGGCGCTGAAATCCGAAGCGCTGGCAATCTATGACAGCGAAGACCGTATCCCGTTTGTAAGCTTCCGCCCCGACGGGCTCTACAATTTCTGGCAGGACAAAGAAAACCCGAAGGGACTGGTCCGCCGTACCACTCTGGAAAGCTATCAGACCGAGGATCCCGAATGGGATATCGTGCTGGATGTCGATGCGCTGGCCGCTGCAGAGGGCAAGGAATGGGTTTATAAGGGATCATCCTGTCTGCCGCCCGCGATGAACCGCTGCATGATCGCGCTGAGCGATGGCGGAGAGGATGCAACGATTCTGCGCGAATTCGACACCGCTACCAAGCAGTTCATCGACGATGGTTTCAAACTTGACGAAAAGAGCCAGGGCGGCGTCAGCTGGGTTGATGAAGACACGCTGCTGGTGGGCCGCGACTTTGGCGAAGGCACGCTGACCGACAGCGAATACCCCTTTACCACGCGCATCTGGACACGCGGCACCGATATCGCGGATGCGCCCGAGATTTTCCGCGGTGAGGCCAGCGATGTCTCCGCCGGGGCATACTTGCTGCGCGATGCCGACGATGTCGTTCATGCGCGCATGGCCTATCGCGGGGTGTCCTTTCATGAGCGCGAATATTTTGTTGAGAAGGACGGCGAGTGGCTGAAGCTCGACCTGCCCAAGAAAGCCAATCCCTATGGCATCGTGGACGACCACCTGCTGTTTTCAACCGATGTGGACTGGACCGTGGGCGATGAGACCTTCCCCGCCGACAGCCTCATCGCGGTCGATCTTAAAGAGTGGAAGGCCGCCCCCAACGGCGCGGCTAAAACGCTGGTGTGGGCTCCGGCAGAGCGCCAGACCAAGCGCGGCGGCGCGATCACGGCGAATGGCCTGTATATCGGCCTGCTCGACAATGTCGTTGGTAAGGTGCTGAAGTTCAACTTTGCCGCCACCGAAGACGGGGATGGCGCATGGAACAGCAAGCCGGTCGCCCTGCCCGACAATGCCACGGTCGGCATCGCGGCAAGCGATGACAAGAGCGAGCAGATCATGTTCACTGTCACCGACTTCCTTAACCCGACGACTCTGTATTACTCGGATAAGGGCGAGACGCCGCGTGTCATAAAGACCTCCCCTGCCCGTTTCGATGCAAGCGGTATGGAAGTTGAGCAGCACGAGGCGACCAGCGCCGATGGCACGGCGATCCCCTATTTCATCGTCAAGCCTGCTGGCATGGCCATGACGGGCGAGACAGCCACACTGATGACCGGCTATGGCGGTTTTCAGGTGCCGCGCCTTCCGGGCTATCTCGGATCAACGGGCAAGATGTGGATGGAGCGCGGCGGGGCCTATGTGCTCGCAAACCTGCGCGGCGGGGGCGAATTTGGTCCCGGCTGGCACCAAACCGCAATCCGCGAGAACAAGCAGCGCACTTGGGATGACTTTATCGCGGTGGGTGAAGACCTGGTGAAGCGCGGCTTCACCTCACCACAGCATCTGGGCATTCAGGGCGGCTCTCAAGGCGGCCTGCTGGTCGGCACCGCCTTTACCCAGCGCCCTGACCTGTTTGGTGCAGCGATCGTGCAGATCCCGCTGTTCGATATGCTACGCTATCACCTGATCGGGCGAGGCGCTTCGTGGATTGGCGAATATGGCGATCCGCGCATTCCCGAACAGCGCGCATGGATTGAAGCCTATTCGCCCTATCAGAAGATCTCTGAGGGCGTGGACTATCCCGCGCCGTTCCTGTGGGCGTCAACCGCCGATGACCGCACCCACCCTGCCCATGCGCGCAAAGGTGCAGCCAAGCTGAAAGAGCTGGGTCAGGACTACCTCTATTTCGAGGATACAACCGGCGGGCATTCGGGCGGCGTGGACAATGAACAGCGGGCCAAGCTGCAGGCGCTGCAATACGTCTATCTGATGCAGCGGCTAATGGATGATCGTGAGGACGCGAAAAAGGGCGGCTGAATGGTCCTTTGAGGGATCAAAAAGGGCCCCGAGATGCAGTGAGTCGGGGCCCTTTTTCTTGTCTGCTAGTGCTCGATTGTAAACGGACCCGACACTCCGGCATCAGCTCGTCGCACGTGCAGCACATGGGAAGGGGTTAACCCGATATTAGGAGGTTCTCTTAGGATTCTGTTAACTTTCTGCGCCAATTTAGGGGTCATCAAGCGGGGGCTTAACAAACGAAGCACCACCTTCAGGTGCCTAGGAGAAACCATAATGGCCTATGATCCAAACCTCTCTATTGCCGAGGCTATCAAGCAATACGGGCTGCCCAAAAGCCACCGCGTCCACTGGTCGAATGCCCTGAAGGCGGATGTGGTGCGCGCGGTGCACGAACATGCAATAAGCTTTCCCGAGGCTCAGGAACAATACTTGCTGAGCCGGGACGAATTTGAACAATGGGAACGCGAGTTTGGCGACCATACCATGCGCCGGCCCCAGCGCCCACTACAAAGCCAACCCCAAGGCCATCGCAAGGAGGCTGCCGCCAAGTCACAGATGCACGAGAATGCCTGAGCGGATAAGGCCTATTCCGGCTTCACCTCGATCATGACTTCGTTACGACGCAGTGCGCCAGGCACCATAGGCGCATCGTAAAACGCGTATTCGAAGTCACCGACCGGGGTAAGGCCCTGCTTGCCGATCCAGTCCGCCAAAAAGGCTTCCATCGTATCAAGGTCGCTTGCCGTGCCGTACCCGTTGAACTTGACCGTTGCGACGCGGCGCGCGGGCACGGTTGTCAGTTTGATATCATCGGGTGCGGTGGGCAGCGTCTTCATCGTGTAATTGGCAGGCATGACAAAGCGCATCCGCCAACGATCGGTGCCGGTCTCTTCCTGCATGACAGGAGAGGTCATCGCGATCTTCTCATCTTGATCCACCCGGTCCTGAATAACCGGCGATGTCATTGCGATCTTCTCACCGCCATCGGGACGGTCCTGACCAAAAATGTAGGCGGCCAGTCGCCGGAAACTGCGCCCGCTGGCTTGGCGACGGTCACCTGTACTGGTCACCTCCGCAACGATCATTGGTGCGTAATCGCGCAGCTCGAACGCCTCATCGGTCATAATCACTTCAAAGGCGGGCTCTTCGCCCCTGTTGCGGCTCTGGGCATAGGCTGCCGCGCCCAGCACAGCGGCCCCCGCCACCAGACCTGCGCCAATACCAACCCGTTTGATCAATCCCATCGCGCAAAGTCCTTTTATCAACTGCTGCCTATTCAGCATTTACGCGAAGCAAAGGTTCCCGGTTTATGGAGACTCAGCGCCGTGTCGGAGCGTGAAAATCGGGCGGTTTGGTTGCGATCCAACGCACGAATTTTGCCACCACCCCATTGTCGCGGATCAGTTCGGCATTCTCACCGATGCGAGCAAGTTGCGCATTCGTGAAGTTGGCATGGATTGTCTTATGACAGATCGGGTGGACCGGAACAGTCGAGCGGCCTTTCTTCGATTTGGGCACGGGATGATGCCACTGGATCAGCGTCTCAAACGGACGCCCGCACAGCCAGCAGGTTAGATGCTCGTCACTCACGCAAATCGGTCAGTCTGTTTTCTTCGCATCTTTTTGGGCCGCTTTCCGATTCTTCATGGTGTCGTGAAAGCGATCCGCCCATCCTTGTTTGACCATCTGTTCGGCGCGCACCATGCGCAGCTCGCCATCGCCCACATCGCGGCTGACTGTGCTGCCAGCCGCCACAATCGCATCCGCGCCGATATTCACCGGCGCGATCAGGGCGCTGTTCGATCCGATGAACGCGCGCTCTCCGATGACGGTCTGGTATTTGAAATAGCCGTCGTAATTGCAGGTGATCGTGCCCGCACCGATATTGGCGTTCGCGCCAACTGTAGCATCGCCCAGATAGGTGAGGTGACTGGCCTTTGCGCCCTTGCCCAAAGTTGCCTTTTTCATCTCGACAAAATTGCCTACAAAGCTGCCCTCTTCCATCACCGCGCCGGGGCGCAGCCGGGCGAAGGGGCCAACTGCGGCCTGAGAGGCGATGGTTGCGCCCTCGATATGGCTGTAGGCTTTGATATGCACGTGATCCGCAATGGTCACGCCGGGGCCAAAGACCACGTGCTGCTCCACCGTGACATCGCGCCCCAGTAAGGTGTCATGGCTGAAGAAAACCGTCTCTGGCGCGCGCAGGGATGCGCCGTCCGCCATCGCCGCCTCGCGCCTTGCCATTTGCCAGCGCCCTTCAGCAGCGGCGAGTTCGGCGCGCGAATTGATCCCGGCGACCTCGTCCGCCTCGCATTCGACCACCGCGACACGATCCCCGCGCGCAATCGCTCCCGTCGCGACATCGGGCAGGTAGTATTCCCCCTGCGCATTGTCATTCCCCACCGCTTCGAGCAGCGGCCACATATCATCCGAATGCGCCACGATCAGACCCGAATTGCAAAGGTCCACCGCGCGCTCGTCCGCGCTCGCATCCTTGTATTCGACCATCTTGCGCACAGTACCATCGCCATCCGCGATGATCCGGCCATAGGCGAGCGGATCGGCGGGGCGGAAACCTAGGACCGCCACCGTTGCGTCCCCTTCCAGAGCCTGCGTCAACCGCCGGACGGTTTCAGCGCGCACCATCGGCACATCGCCAAAGCACACCAGAATATTGCCGGCAAAACCAGCCAGAGCCTCTTTCGCCTGAAGCGCGGCATGTGCAGTGCCCAATTGCGGGTCTTGCAATGCGGTCACTATATCGTGCCCTGTAAGCGCCTCATCCAGTTGCTCGCGCCGGTCGCCTGCAACCACTACCGTGCGCTGCGGCTGAAGCTCGGCAAGATTATCCAGCAGGTGCAACAACATCGGCTTTCCCGCGATCGAGTGCAGCACCTTGTGAAGATCGCTCTTCATGCGCGTTCCCTTGCCCGCGGCAAGGATGATGGCGGCTAAATCAGTCATATCTATCCCTTAAGCACGCCGGGCGCTTGCCAGCAAATGCTTGCGATTTGAAGTCGTTTGCAGCACCGATCCTGTCCATGAGTGATATTCCTTTTGATGCCGTCGGGTTTGATCTCGATGGAACGCTGCTTGATACCTTTCGCGATCTGGGGGCAGCGGTGAATCACGCGCTGTCCCTGGGCGGGTTTGCGAGCGTGCCGGTCGAAAGCTCCCAAGATCTGATCGGTGGCGGGGCAAAGCTGATGTTGGCGCAGGCGGTGTACGCACAGGGCGGCCTGCCCGGCGGGATCGAGGGCAACGATTTCCGTTCTCTTTATAAAGCGATGCTGCGGTTTTATGAAGAGAACAACGCCGTGCATTCAGCGCCCTATCCCCATGCCCGCGAAGTCGTAACCCGGTTGATCGAGAGCGGTGTCAAAGTCGCGGTCGTCACCAACAAGTTTGAGAAATTTGCCACGTCGATCCTGACCCAGCTGGACTTTATCGCCCCGTTCGAAACAGTGATCGGTGGAGACAGTATGGGAAAGGGCGCCGACGGGAAATTCCTCTCGAAACCCCATCCAGGCCCTGTGATCGAAGCGCGCAAACGCTGCGGCGGGGAACGCTTCGCTTTTGTCGGAGACAGTTCCTACGATGTGAATGCAGCGCGAGCGGCGGGCGTTCCGGTGATCGCTGCGGCCTATGGATATTGCGATGCTCCGGCGGTGCAGCTGGGCGCGGATGGTGTGATTGATTCGCTCGACCAGCTGATCCCGGCCCTGTCTCGGTTATAAGCGCGGGCGCTCTAACACCCCCGCGCTGACCCTACGGCATGCCGCAATCGCCTTCCCTGCGCGATAGCCCCTGTTGCAACGCAGCACCAAAAGTGCCACGCAGCGCCCACCCTGAAGGGTTTACGCGCGCGTCAAGTGCGCCTCCACCCGAGAAAATAGAGAGGAAATCCGATGAGCATTGATTTCAAGGACAAGGTCGCAATCGTCACAGGCGCAGGCGGCGGTCTGGGCAAGGCCTATGCGCTGGAACTCGCCCGTCGCGGCGCGAAGGTTGTCGTCAACGATCTGGGCGGATCACGCGATGGCACCGGCACGTCTGACGCCGCGGCTGAAGTGGTCGCCGAAATTGAGGCGATGGGCGGCGAAGCGATGGCCAATGGCGGCAGCGTCACCGAATTTGACCAGATGCAAAAGATGGTCGCCGATGCCAAGCAAAAGTGGGGCGGCGTGCACGTCCTCATCAACAATGCCGGCGTCCTGCGCGACAAGACTTTTGTAAAAATGACCCCGGACGATTTCGAATTCGTTCTCAAGGTGCACCTTACCGGTTCAGCCTTTGTCACTAAGGCATGTTGGGAGCTGTTCCGTGAGCAGTCCTATGGCCGTGTGCTGATGACCGCATCCTCCACCGGCCTGTTCGGTAATTTTGGCCAGGCAAACTACGGCGCGGCCAAGCTGGGCCTCGCCGGTCTGACCAAGACATTGCAACTCGAAGGCGCGAAGTACAATATCCGCGTCAACTCGCTGTCGCCGGTCGCTGGCACGCGCATGACCGAGGACCTCTTCCCTGAAGAAGCCTTCAAGCTGTTCGCGCCGGAAAACGTGGTCCCGGCAGCACTCTTCCTCGTCAGCGAAGATGCCCCCACCAATGCCATCGTCGGCGCGGGTGCAGGCGGCTTCCACTCCAGCTGGGTCGTGATGAACGACGCTGTATGGCTGAAGGAAGAGGACCGCACGGTCGAAGGCTTTGCCGCGCGCTGGGATGACATCAACTCCTTCACCAACCTCAAGGCTCCGCAGTCCGGTTCTGAACAGTCGGGCGCGATTCTGACTGCCATGCAGAAGGTCACCGGCACCGGACCGTCCAGCGCCAGAGGATAAGAGCGCGGGTGACGGCGCGTATTATCTGAGCGCTGAATGAGCGAATATTGGCTATCAGCCGCATTGGGAGCGGGAAGCGGGGGACTGCTTCCCGCTTTTTTCGTGTGCCGATGCAAAGCTGTTGGCACAGCAGGGCTTCATCGCGCTTTCTGCGATGCTCTGGATCTATGCCGGCGTCCGCCTTGGCGTCGGAACGACATCGCAAGCTGCATGGGAGGCGCTGTTTGCGCTGGTGGCTGGAGGGATTGTGCAAGCCGCCATGCTGCGCTGGCCGCCGGCCGTGGGCATCACGATCTTGGGCCACGGAGTTTATGAAGTTCTGATCGGCCCGCATACGGGCGTAGCCCAGTGGTATCCGCCGCTTTGCGGCGCGTTTGATCTGGTGGTGGGTGCCTGAGTTACGGTCCTCTTACTCCGCAAGCGCGCAGCCTCCTCTAACTGACCGATCGCACAGGTGTATTGACACACCAACACACTGCGCATAGCCTCGTGATCCTCTCCGCAGGAACCGCGCGCCCTGTATTCCGAAGACGATATCAATTCCGCTGTTGCCTCCGGCGCATTGAGCGCCGAGGCCGCCTCAGGCTTTCGCAACTATATGAGCGAAGTGCGCGCCCTGCCTCGCCAATCGGAAGAAAATTTCCGGCTGATCAACAGCTTCAACGATATTTTTGTGGCGATCGGGATCGTAATCCTGCTGCTTGCTGTGGGCGCAATCGGTCAGGCAGTTGCTACGATGCTTTTCCCCGTTGGCGCGTACGCGGATATTCCCAGCTCACTTGCAAACGCTGAGGTAGTGCGCCCTCGCAACGATGCCGCATACCTCGATTGGCGAGCCGCTCAGGAATTGCAGGACGCGACGCAAATGGCTCTGGCCGGTCTATTCGTGGCGGCGACGGCATGGCCACTATCAGAATTCTTCACTCGCAAACGCCGCATGGCTCTCCCTTCTATCCTGCTGCTTCTCGCCTTTGTTGGCGGCGCTTTCTTCGGTGTTCTGGGCGCGGGCAGCGCGTTTGTCGCTGACGGGCGGGAAACCCTTGGTGCCCTGATGCTCTCTGTCAGCGCACTGGTTGCTGCGACGGCTGCCTTTTTCCACTGGAAACGGTTCGCAGTGCCGATCACCGTGGCTGTCGGGGCGACAATTGTGTCGCTCATCGTGGCCGCAATGGGCCCTGACATCGTAAGTTCTTCGGTCATCATGAGCCTTGTCTTCTGTGCGGGGATCGCTGTGTTCGCCTTTGCCATGCGCTGGGATATTTCGGACCGCGAACGGACCACGCGCCGCTCGGATGTCGCGTTTTGGCTGCACCTGACCGCAGCACCAGCAATCGCGCATCCTGTCTTTGCCCTGATCGGAGTAACCGACGGCAACAATATCGGTATGGGCGCGACCTTTGGCGTGATCGCCGTTTACATCACATTTGGCCTGATCGCGCTGGCAATTGACCGGCGTGCTCTGCTGGTTTCCGCGCTTGGCTATGTGCTGGTTGCACTCACATTTTTGTTCCGCGAATTTGGCGCGGTGGAGCTGAATTTCGCGCTGACAGCGTTGGTCATCGGCTCCGTCCTGCTCAGCCTGTCAGCGTTCTGGCAGCCGATCCGTACAGGGGTTGTGAGCGCTCTGCCTGAAGGTTTGAGAGAGAAACTCCCGGCGACCCAGAGCACCAAACCCGCCGCCAGCGTGCCCAGCGCGGCCTGAACCGCGACGAATTCAATCGTCGTCGACAGCCTTCAGCAGCCTACGCTCCATCGGCGCGAGCACTCCGGCAAGCTCATGCCCGCGTTTGAGCACTTGTCCATGCTCACCGAACAGCGTCCACATGCCCTGTTTGTTGCGTAGGCTTGGCCGCTTTTCGATGCGGGCTTGCGGGCGTTCGGCAGCACGACGAAAGGCGGCAAAGCTGGCAAACCCTTTCTCGAAATCCATCGCGTAATCGCGCCACTGCCCGGCGGCGACCATGCGGCCATACAGGTCAAGGATGCGCTGCAATTCGTCGCGCTCGAACCCGACCTGCTCCGGCTTGCGCCCCGGAAATGCGACAACCTGACCCAATCCAGCACCAGTGCCCGAATTCATTAATCAGCCGTCCCGCTTTTTGTGCCGAGGTCAAAGCTGGCCTGTTGTGCAGGGTCCGGTGAATTCCCCGCCTGCCCAGTCTGTCCAGCCTGCAACTGGGCGACATGCGCGCGCAGTTCGTTCAGCTCGCCCTGCAATTTCTCGATACAATCAACCTCGTTTCCGTCTGCATCTTCGCAAGCGGGCGTGGTGCCATAGGGAATGAATTCCTTGATCCATTCTTCCGCAGGGACCAGCGTTGATCGCGCTTTGAACCCGACCATGGTTGCGCCTGCGGGCACGTCTTCCATGACCACGGCATTGGCACCGACACGGGCGCGCTCCCCGACAATGATCGGCCCGATGATCTGCGCGCCGGAGCCGATAATGGCGTTGTCGCACAAAGTCGGGTGCCGTTTGCCACCCTCACCACTCGTCGGATTGGTACCGCCGAGTGTAACGCACTGATAGATCGTCACATTATCGCCTATCTCAGCGGTCTCTCCGATGACGGTAAAGCCATGGTCGATAAAGAAGTTCTTCCCGATTATGGCGCCCGGATGAATATCTATCGCGGTCAGGAACCGCGAGGTGTGGTTCACAAACCGCGCGAGGAAGTACAGTTTTGCATCGAACAGCCAGTGCGCCACGCGATGCATCCCAAGCGCCAACACGCCGGGATACAGCAGAATCTCCCAACGCGAACGCGGCGCGGGGTCACGGGCTCTGATCGAGTCGAGATAGGCTTTGAGCCGGTCGAACACGTCCTGTCTCCTTGGATCCTGCCTTGTAGCGTTAAAGCCTTTCACCATTAGTCCGCAAAAGCAACCAATCGCCTCTTGGAAAGCGAGGAGTCTGGCTTTTGGCTAGAGAAGGCTGGCTTGCTCGGGCCCCTGCAACGCTTCGAGCGCCGCTCTCCAGACTGACATGGTGGCAGGTGCCTGACGTTCAAGGCTGATCTGGTCGATCATCGCCACCAGACGCTCCAGATCGGCAAAGCTGCGCGGGGACCGCGGGACCAGGTATTCTCCCGCGCCCTCAGCCAGCGTAAGGCCGCGTTGCGCTGCCATCGACATGATAAGTTGCGCCGCCATGATGTCATCAGGCTCGCCCAGTTCGATCTGTAAAGACCCGCCAAGGCGCGATTGCAGATCTGGCAGCGCAATCTCCCATGGCTGTGTGTTGACGATCAACAGCAGGGGTTCAGCTGCGCGCGATCCACCTTTCTGGCTGGCATTCCAGCGGTGGAACAGATCAATCTCGGGCACGCTGCCCACATTATCGATCACATCAATGCCCTGCGCCTTGGCCCAGCGCCCCAGCAGCGATTTGCCCGAACGCGCAGGGCCAGTCAGCACAGCGGTGTGATACGGCCAGCTTTCCGGAGCACGCAGCGCCGCAATCACTGCCTCATTCGCGTTGCCAATAACAATCGCGTCGGGATGATCCTTGCCAGCTGGCTCCAGCGGGAGCGCGATCTGCGATATCGGAGACATCAAAACACCGCACCCGCGCTCAACGGCTGATGGCAAGCGCGCTACCGCTCTGGCGCACCGTAAATCCTCGCGCTCTCAGAGAATTGGCGAGGTCTTCAATGCCGCTGCCATAACTTACGCTCATCACGGATGTTCCGCCCATTGCGGTGCTGGTCACTGCAACGCCGCGCACTCCCGGAGTGCCCCGCACGCCCGAAAGGGCCGCATCAAAAGCCGTCGCATCAGGGGTCGCGAACTGGACCACGAAACTGCGCACGACGGCGGCTTGCTGTGTGGGCTGCTGCTCAGTCTGGGCTGCTGCGGCCGTCTGGGCAGAGGATGCCGCGTCCGCCGCCGCTCTGGCTGCGGCCTCGCGCGCGCGGGTCGCCTGCCCGATATCGATGAGACGCTGAAGCGCGGGATCAACCGCGCCCGATCCACCAATGCGCAAGGTGGGATCAGGCTGGAGCTTGCCATCGACCAGCGCCTGCTCAAAAATGCGGTCGATCCGCTCTACCGCATCAGCCAGCATGCCATCCAGCGCCTCTGCGTTCGCCGCTTCGAGCACGAACGTCTCAAGCGCGGTACTGTCAGGGCCATATCGCGCGATGAATGTGCCTGTGACCGGCCCGCCGGGGAACTGATATTCCAGACGCGCGATGGGGATCAGCGCATCCGCTGCGCTGTATTGATCCAACGTGCTGCGCCACCACGCGCGGCTGCGCCTGCCGGTTTGCCCATAATTCAGCAGCAGAGAATCCCCGCCTGAGCCGCTGGGCCGGACGTAATCGATACGGCTGTTACCCGGATTAAACTCGGCCCAGGCACGCTGCCACGGATTACGCACTTCAAATGTTGTATAGGCGCCTGCCGTCGCTGTGACAGGAAGCAACAGCATGGGCGCAGAGCTGCGTTGCCGCGCGGAACCGCCCAGAAAGCGACCAGCGCGCTGACGGTCAAAGATCACGCCCAACTTCGCGATATAGCGCTTTGGCCCGATCTGCTCACGCTCAATCACGATCGCAGACACGAGCCCCGAAAGTTGCCCGTCGGAAATGGCAGGACCACCAGCTTTGTTCCACGCCTCACGCTGAGCCTGACGCCACGCTTTGTTGCGCGCGTCGCGGGCATCATCACCGCGCATATCCACTTCGATCCCGCGCACTTCAATGTCCGAGCTTGACGCGGTCGGCGCAATTCCGCGCTCTCCGGTGACCTGCGCCAGAACCAGCGCATAGGCGCCAGCCAGCAGGCCCAGCGCAACAATCGCCGCCCCCAACCGCATCACAAAGCGGGGTAGCAGAATAGCCGCGAAAACCGGGCTCAAAGAGAGTGTGCGTGTCACCATCGGGGAAATCGCCTTCCCTTTGCCCAAAGGCGAGTGGAATTCCAAGCGCGAAAGGCTACAGCATGTCGATATGAGCAATCAGGACGATCAGAACGCCGGTTCAGGCAACGGCGCAAAGCCGGGCGGCTACACCTACGCCAGCGCCGGAGTGGACATTGCAGCGGGCAACGCACTGGTCCGGGCCATCGCGCCCCTGGCCAAGGCCACCGCACGCCCTGGCGCGACGAGCGAATTGGGCGGATTTGGAGGGTTCTTCGATCCCAAGGCGGCGGGCTACGCCGATCCGCTGCTGGTCGCGGCAAATGATGGCGTGGGCACGAAGCTTAAGCTGGCGATTGATTTTGACCGGCATGACACGGTTGGCATTGATCTGGTCGCGATGTGCGTTAACGATCTGATCGTTCAAGGCGCAGAGCCGCTGTTTTTCCTCGACTATTTCGCCACTGGAAAGCTGGAAAATGGCGTCGCCCAACGGGTCGTCGCCGGAATTGCGGACGGGTGCAAACAGGCGGGCTGCGCGCTGATCGGCGGCGAGACGGCGGAAATGCCCGGCATGTATGGCGCGGGCGATTACGACCTTGCCGGATTCTGCGTCGGCGCAGTGGAGCGCGGTGAACAATTGACCGGAGAGCGCGTTGCGCCGGGCGATGTTCTGCTGGGCCTTGCGAGTTCGGGCGTACATTCCAACGGATATTCTCTGGTGCGGCGTCTGGCGAGTGATCTTGGCTGGAAGCTCGACCGCCCCGCTTTATTCGATCAGGAACACTTGCTGATTGATGCTCTGATTGAGCCGACAAAAATCTATGTCAAAAGCCTGCTTCCGCTGATCCGTGCTGGCCGAGTAAATGGGCTTGCGCATATCACCGGCGGCGGGCTGCTCGAAAACCTGCCGCGTATCCTGCCCGATGGCGCCCATGCCCATGTCGATGCCGACTTGTGGCCGCAACCACGCCTGATGGCTTTTCTGCAAGCGCAGGGGGGGATCGAGCCTGAAGAAATGGCCCGCACCTTCAATTGCGGGGTTGGCATGGTGCTGGCGGTGGCAGCGGACGAGGTTGAGACGGTCACCGCACAGCTGACCGAGGCGGGCGAAACCGTCATGCGAGTCGGTGAAATCCGCGCAGGCAGCAAAGGCTGTACCGTGCGCGGATCGCAAGGGACATGGGGTGCGCGGGCCGACTGGAGCGCCACTCACAATGGCTGAGAGTGAGCCGAAAGCCGGAGCAAACAGAGCGAAGATCGCCATCTTCATATCAGGCACCGGCACCAATATGGCCGCCCTGCTTTATGCCAGCCATCTTGAAGGTTCTCCGTTCGAGATCGTGCTGGTCGCCAGCAACATCGCCAAGGCAACGGGCCTTGCACTCGCACAGTTGGAAGGCATCCCAACCTTTACCCACTCGCACAAGGGTCACAGCCGCGAGAGCCACGACGCCGCGATGGAAGCCGCTGTCATCGAAAGCGGCGCGCAGACCATCGTTCTGGCCGGATATATGCGCATCCTTTCGGACAGTTTTGTAGAGCGTTGGGCGGGCCGCATCCTCAACATTCACCCATCGCTACTGCCCAAATATCGGGGGCTGGACACCTATGCGCGCGCAATCGAAGCGGGGGACAGCCATGCCGGGGCCAGCGTGCATGTCGTCACGCCCGAACTCGATGCAGGCGAAGTGCTAGCACAGGCGCGCGTGGCGATTGCGCCGGACGATACTCCCGAAACGTTGGCGGCACGGGTGAAGATCGCCGAGCACCAGTTATATCCGCGCGCGGTCGCTCAATTTGTGAGCCGGGGTAGCGATCCCGACTATCTCTACACCCGCGTCGCCGCCCTCGCGCTGACACTGCCTGAAACCCATGCCAAGGACAGTCATGGCTCCCCCGCCTTCCGCGTCGGCACGGAAAAGTCGGGCAAGTTCTTCGCCCATTTTGCTGAGAACCACCACGGCAGTGAGCATATTGCGGTGCTCGTCAAAACCAGCGGGTTGAATGAATTGCTGAACCTCGTCGAAGCGCAGCCGCAGGTCTATTTCAAGCCAGCCTATTACGGTGCAAGCGGATGGATTGGCCTGATCCTCAACCGCCCGGACGTGGACTGGGCGCATGTTGGCGAATGGGTGGAGCGCAGCTGGCGCAGTGTGGCACCAGCGCGACTGACGAAGCTGCGCGATGCGGCCGACATGTTCTGATGGCAGCCTCTCGCGCTCCGGTGCGCGCTCACCCGCTCGCGCGCAGTCCGCGGGTCGATGCGGCGAACCGCTTCTTTGCCAAGGCGTGGGACAAAGGGTGGCTCCCGCCGCCACTGCTGGAAGCGGACGCCCTATGGCAGAGCGCGGTCAAGCCTATAGGCGATGGCGCGGCAGCGGCGGAGAAGGCGCGGCGCAGCGAAGAAGATGTTGCGGATTTTCGCGAACGGCTCACCCGCCTGACCACTGCAGCGCGGGAAGAGGCCGACCTTACTCCGCTGGGCCGGGTTATGACGCATGGGCAGATCGAGCGAGTGATCCGCAACCGTCTTCGCATGGGGGCCGTGTGGCTTAGGCGGCCCGACATGCCCGAAACGCCCATCGCGCCGCCGATCATCGTAATCGGCCACATGCGCAGCGGGACGACGCGCATTCACAAGCTGCTCGCCGCTGACCCAGCGCATTCGCACACGCGATATTGCGACGCATTTCATCCCGTTCCCGCACGGCCCGACCTACGGCTGGCGAAGGCGAGCGCTGAGATCGCTTTCCTGTCAGCGCTCAATCCGTGGCTGCAATCGATTCATCCCATCGCCAGCGGGGCGGTGGAGGAGGAGCTGGGCTGGCTGGCGGGCGCGTTTCAGCATTCAATCTATGAAAGCCAGTGGCGCATCCCGAGCTATTCGGCGTGGAGCGAGGCGCGCGATGCAGCCCCGGTCTATCGCGAATTTGCGCGCGTGTTGCGCACCGATTCGGCGCATCGCGGCAATGCGGATCGCCCCCGCGTGATGAAGGTGCCGGTGTTCTCTGAAAACCTGCCCGAATTGCTCGCCCAGTTTCCCGATGCCTGCCTGATTGTGGCTGAACGGGATATCGCCGCCGTGCATCGCAGCGCCGTTTCACTGGTCGCCAATCAAATGGCGGTTCAGTCAGATACCTGTGATCTTGCGGCGATTGAGGCGGAATGGCACCGCAAGATCGCCCTACGAGAAGAACGTCGCAAGCATGCGCTCGCCAATTGGTCCGGCCCGATTGCCTATCTGCACTTCGATGATCTGAACGCGGATTGGGAAGGCTCAATCGCTCGCGCCTACACCGATCTGGAGTTGGACCTCAGCCCCGCTGCGCTTTCTGCAATGCGCGCAGAGGCGGCGCAGAGCGCAAAGGGACAGCACCACTCCCATTCGGCGCAGCTTGACGGGTTCAAGACAGCCTGACGCAAAAAGGGCCGCCCCAACGGGACGGCCCTTTTCAAAATCCATTTTTGCCAGAGAGGCTTAGCCGACAATCTCGTCTTCGTTGAAGAAGAACGCGATTTCAATCGCGGCGTTTTCTTCGCTGTCCGAACCGTGGACCGTGTTTTCACCGATGGAAAGCGCATGCACTTTGCGAATCGTGCCTTCGGCGGCGTCAGCTGGGTTGGTCGCGCCCATCACTTCGCGGTTTTTGGCGACGGCATCTTCGCCTTCCAGAACCTGAACAACCACGGGCTCGCTCATCATGAACTCGGTCAGTTCGCCAAAGAACGGGCGCTCCGAGTGGACCGCATAGAAGCCTTCGGCCTGTTCCTTGGTCATGTGGATACGCTTTGATGCCACGACGCGCAGGCCGGCTTCTTCCAGCATCGCAGTGACCGCGCCGGTCAGGTTGCGACGGGTGGCGTCGGGCTTGATAATCGAAAAGGTGCGGGTAACCGCCATGGTATTTTCCTTGAATTGAAGCGCCGACTTTGGCGCAAACGGAGAGGTGTTGCGCGCGCCCCTAGCCCCGAGTGCAGGCCAATTCAAGTTTTGTGGTCAGCAATGGACGTGGGCGGCGGCTTCACCCCAACTTCCGCATCAGTTGTCGAAATTGTTGCCGATAGCCAGTTGCGCGCGCGTGCTGTCACCCATCGGGGAAGCATTGATCGAGAATGTAAGACCGTCCGGCGATTCCCCGCCCACGGTCTTGCCGTTGTTGATGTTCGCCTCAACCTGAATTTCTACCCCCGCGGCCTCGGCTTGCTTGCGATAGAAATCGGTGATTTCCTCGGCGCTGTCGTCGCTGATCAGAGTGACGAAGGCGCCCTGCCCCTCGCCCTGACTGAAGACGGTGTTGTTTTCGACTTTCGCTCCGGGATAGATCGTGAAGCCTGCGGGAAGGTCCACCGGCACGCTGGAGCCGGAGCGGACTGTCGCTGTGCCGTCCTCGGTTTCAATCGTGGCACTAGCGTCGCCAGTTTCGGTGTTGATCGTATATTCGCCGGTCTCGCCGTCTTCGCCTTCAAACGTGCCCGAAGTCTCACCGCCGCAGGCGACGAGTGTGAGACTGACGGCGGCGGCGATCAAAAGTGTGGCTGTGCGCATGGGTGTGTTTCCTCCCGAAATTTTGGGCGATCATCCCTTAACCCGCCATCCGTGGCAAGTGCCTCCTCAGGCGACCTTAACCCACTTACCGCCGTCCTGCCGAAAGAAAGCGCGCTCCAGCCCGTCCCGATCAGACAGCGCTTTCCAAGTCTCGCGGGCGTGCTGCAAGCTGCTATCATCGAACAACAGGAATGCGCGGGCGAACCCTTCTGTCTCGCGATATGTGCCGTCAGCAAATATCGCATGGCTCGCGCCGTTGGCAGGCTCGCAGCATCCCGAGAGCAGGATGGGTTGGCGCTCCGCTCCGTCTTTGCCCGCTTCGCTATTCGCCAGAAAGCTTTCAGGGTCGGCCTGCCACAGCCCGCGCGACAAGGCTGTGCGCTGATCGGGATTGGCACTGACCACCAGCAAACGCTCCCCCTGATCCAGCACGCGCTGGGCGATCAGGGCAGTGACCTTTTCCACCGGATCACGTGAAAGTTGCCAGAAGTCGATTTTCATCATGCAGACTTCTTAGACCTCTTGCACCGCTCGGAACAGTATCGGACGTTATCCCAGTCCCGCTGCCATTTCTTGCGCCAATTGAACGGCAGTCCGCAGGCCTCGCAAATCTTGGAGGGCAGGTCCGACTTTTTCCGCATCTTCGGCATTTTTTTGCCTACCGCTCCGCTACCTGGACCTGGACCTAGCCTTCGAAGTTATCCGCAATCACACGGTCGATCAGGCGCACCCCATATCCGGTCGCGCCCTTGTCCCATGTGTGGCCGGGCTTATCCGAGAAAACCATGCCCGCAATATCGCAATGCGCCCAAGGGGTGCCGTTTTGGATGAAGCGGCCAAGGAATTGCGCAGCCGTGATAGAGCCAGCGGGGCGCGGTCCGACATTCTTGATGTCGGCGATCGGCGAATCGATCAGCTTGTCATAGGCCGGGCCGATCGGCAGGCGCCACACCTTGTCTCCGGTGCTGAGACCAGCGCATTCAAGCTGTCCGGCAAGCGTATCATTGTTCGAGAAAACGCCGCCATATTCATGGCCCAGCGCAACGATCATCGCACCGGTCAGCGTCGCGAAATCCACGATGCGGGCGGGTTTGAACTTTTCCTGCGTCCAGTGCAGCGCATCGCAAAGCACCAGCCGCCCTTCGGCGTCGGTGTTTAGCACTTCAACGGTCTGGCCGCTCATCGTGGTAACAACATCGCCCGGGCGCATAGCTTTACCGTCGGGCATATTCTCAACCAGGCCCATGACAGCGACGACATTCGCCTTGGCCTTACGCTTGACCAGAGCCAGCATTCCGCCCGCGACAGCGCCTGCGCCGCCCATGTCCCATTTCATGTCTTCCATGCCGGGGGGCTGTTTCAGGGAGATGCCGCCCGTATCAAATGTAACTCCCTTGCCCACGAAAGCGGTGGGCGCTTCGCCTTCGGTCCCGCCATTCCACTGGATCGCCAACATGCGCGAGGGTCGCTCAGATCCTTGTCCCACGCCCAGCAACGCGCCCATGCCCAGCTCTTCCATCGCAGCATCATCCAGCACGGTGATTTCCGCGCCAGTGCCCTCAAACGCTTCTTCGCACAGGGCAACGAAGCTTTCGGGGTACAGTACGTTGGCGGGCAGCGTGATCAGCTTCTTCGTAAATTCGACCCCGGTGGCCAGCGCATCGGCCTGTACGAAGGCGTCTTCGGTGCCCGCAGGCGCATCCACAACATGCACCGCCTTCAGCGAAGGCCGCTTTTCCTCGGAAAGCTTGGTGCGATAGTCGTCATAGCGCCACGATCGCAGCCGCAGGCCCAGCAGCACCGATGCCGCCTCTTCTCCGGACAAATCCGCATGGCCCAAATCCAGCACCATATCCGTCTCGCCAGAGCATAGATATTTCGCCGCCAGCGCCGCACCCGCTTTCTCGACATTCAGAGCACGTTTATCGGCATCAACTTCACCTGCGCCGGCAAGCGCAAGCCGCACCAGCGAACCATCCGCCATCGTAAACCCTTCAAACACTTGCGATGCGCTGCCCTTGAAGCGCGCAGCCTTGGCTCCATCGATGATCGCCGCGTCAAGGCCGGAGGGCGTATCGTCCTGATTAACGATCCGGGCGGTCAGTCGGACGCTCGAAGGCGGCGTGCTGGCGAAGTCAATTTGCATGGGTTCTCCCGTTGTGGTGGCGACCAGATGTAAGGCGTTCAATGGTTATGCAGAGGTAATGCATGAGACGCGCCAAGGGGGCCGGAAATGAGGCCGTTAATGGCGATTGCGATTAGGCGCGAGCGGTGCAATAGGCAAGGCATGTCCGGAGGGTCCAAGCTGGTTGCGCCAAGGCCGCTATCGCCGCTGCGTGTGCACAGCTTGTGCGCGTCGCGGCTTGCGATAGCTCTTGGACTTGGCATGTCGACCTTCGTGGCCCCTCAGGCAGCAATGGCTTTGGGCCCGTCTTTGATCGCCGCGCAAGCTGCCGACTCGGCGATACAGGCTGCTCCGCCTCCGAACGCTGGCCCAGCAAAGGCGCAGAGTGCACCGGAGGAGAGGGACGACAGCGATCAGCCGCTGGAGCAGATGCTGCTCGGCGATGTGATTGATTTCGAGGCAGAACAGCTCGCCTACGATAATCAAACCGACACCGTTGTCGCGCGCGGCAATGTGATCTTGCGCAGCATGGACCGGTCGGTCCGCGCTGATGAAGTCGTGTGGGTGCGCGGCGAAGGGCGCATTTATGCCGCGGGCAATATCCGGCTCGTCGATGAAAGCGGCAATGAGCTGTTCACGGACGCGCTTGAGCTGACGGATACGTTTGAAGCGGGTGCGATGAGCCGCCTTTTGATCGCCTTGCGCGCAGGCGGCAGGCTGGCAGCACAATCCGCACAGCGCGGCGAAAACGGTATCGTGCTTCTGACCGATGCCGCTTACACGGCCTGCGCTGTCACGGATGAGGCAGGCTGCGCCAAGGACCCAAGTTGGCGCATCACCGCAGAGCGTGTGCGCTTTGATCAGGAAAACAGCAAAGTCACTTTCACCGGTGCGATGCTGGAACTGTTCGGACAGCGCATTCTGCCCTTGCCCGGCCTTACCCTGCGTACCGATGGCGGTGCCGAAACAGGCTTCATCAATCCCAATTTGCGCGTCACCAATGTGAATGGCCTCGAAGTGTCGAGCGAGTATTATTACCGTCTGGCCGATAATAAAGACCTGACGCTGGGCGCATTTCTGTTTTCTCAGGTTGCGCCCATGGCATCGGCCCAATGGCGACACCTGACGGAAAAGGGCGCATACCAGATCACCGGATATGCCACCGCCAGCAGCCGCGTGTCCGATTTCACCGGCGTTCCCGAAACGCAAAGCGATCCGCGCGGCTATCTATTCGCAAACGGCAAATTCCAGTTCACCCCCGAATGGAGCTTGACCGGATCGGTCCGGCTTGCGAGCGATCGCACATTCCTGCGTCGCTATGATCTGAGCCGTGATGACCGGCTGCGCTCGACCGTCAATCTGGAGCGGATTGATGATAATTCCTATCTCAGCCTTGCCGGATGGGCGACGCAGACGCTGCGGATCACCGCCGATCAGGGGCAAATCCCGATCGCCATTCCCGCCTTTGATTATCGCTACAATATCAAAGACCCGCTGCTGGGCGGAAATATCCAGTTTCAGGCGAACACGCTCAGCCTGATCCGCAGTGATGGGCAGGACACACAGCGCGCCTTTTCCGGAGCGCGCTGGGATTTACGCACGTTGACGGGCCTTGGGCAGGTGGTGACATTCAGCGCGCTGGCGCGCGGCGATATCTATCACACGCAAAACACCGGATCGACGCTGACGGAGGTCTATCGCGGTGATGAAGGGTGGACCGGACGCGCCATCGCCATCGGCGCGGTTGATGTGGAATGGCCGTTTGTGGGCGAGGCATTTGGGGGCACACAAGTGCTGACCCCGCGCGTGCAATTCGTCGCATCCCCGCCGATCCGCAATCTGGCCATCCCGAATGAAGATGCGCGCGCGATTGATCTGGAGGATTCCAACCTCTTCGCGCTCAACCGCTTTGCTGGCTATGACCGGGTCGAGGACGGCGCCCGCATCACCTGGGGGCTGGATTGGGAACTGACCAAACCGGGCTGGCGCGTTAAGACCAACGTTGGCCAGTCCTATCGGCTGGAGGATCAGAAAGACACATTCCCCGATGGCACCGGCCTGTCAGAGCGGGTCTCCGATTTCGTGGGTCGGACTGAAGTGCGCTATCGCAATTTTCTGAAGTTCACGCATCGTTTTCGGCTGGACAAGGACAATCTGGCTGTGCGCCGCAACGAGATTGACGCGACCGTCGGATCACAGCGCAATTATATCGAACTGGGCTATCTGCGGCTCGACCGGAACATCCAGACGGTGGAAGATTTGCAGGACCGCGAAGAAGTGCGCGCCGCTGCTCGTGTGGCCTTCAGTCGCAATTGGTCCGCGTTTGGTTCGGGCGTGTTCAACCTGACCAGCGCGGAGGAAGACCCGATATTCTCTCCCGACGGATTTGAGCCGATCCGCACCCGGCTGGGCATTGCCTATCAAGATGATTGCATCGAATTCGGCTTCACATGGCGGCGCGATTTCATCACGGCGGGCGATGCCGCACGCGGAAATTCGTTTCAGCTGTTTTTCGCGCTGCGCAATCTGGGCTTTCGCTGATCGGGATGGCGTTCATTCGGACGTTTACCGATCGTTTGGCAGACCGGTAAAAAGACGCTAATGAGCGCGCACTCAAGAGGCTCTCGGCGCAGCTATCGTTTGGCGGTCCGTTGGCTCAGCGCTTATTCAGGCAGCGCGGTTTAGGGCTGGGACTGGATTAGGGCAACGTACTACGAACACTACTATCCGGGGCAAAAAAGCTGACATGCGGACCTCCCTTGCGAAGGTTTGCCCTCGTTAAGATCGGGCCTTACTTAAATGAACACGCGCGATAGGGGCCGCGCGAATAACATAACGGGACATTCGGGACTTGAACGTGAATCTGAAATCAACTCTGAAATCATTTGGTATTGTCGGCGCCGCAGGGTTGTTGGCCACTGTCGCTGCGCCAACGCTCGTGCCGACCATCGTTCAGGCGCAGACAGTGGCAGTGCCGACATCGGACAATCCGCTGGGCCTGCCAGAGACGATCAACATCATCGGCAACAACGATCCGAACAACCGCACAGCCACCGCGGTTGTGAACGGCTTCGTCATCACCGGAACCGATATTGAGCAACGCGTCGCTCTCGTGACATCGGCCTCTGAAGGCAAAATTGAAGGCGAAGAACTGGATCGTCTGCGGGTGCAGGTGCTGCGTAATCTGATCGACGAAACGCTCAAGGTGCAAGCCGCCGAAGCGCAGGAAATGAGGGTTGAACGCGCCCAGATTGATCAAACATACAGCCAGCTGGCCGCTCAGAATTTTGGCCAGCAGCCAGAAAAGATGGACGAATATCTGCGCTCCATCGGTTCCTCTCCCGAGGCGCTGAAACGCCAGATCGAAGGCGAGCTGGCATGGGACAATCTGCTGCGCCGCAATGTCTCACCGCAGGTCGCCGTCTCACAGGAAGAAGTGAACGAAGTGCTCAAGCGGCTTGAGGAAGCGCGCGGCACCGAAGAGCATCGTCTGGGCGAGATTTACCTGTCGGCGACCAACGAAAACCGTGAGGCTGTGCTTCAAAACGCGCAGCGGATCGTGCAGCAATTGCAGGCGGGCGGCAGCTTTGTCGCGTATGCGCGCCAGTTTTCCGAAGCTTCCACCGCAGCGGTCGGCGGCGATCTTGGCTGGATCAGACTTGCCCAGCTCCCCCCTCAGCTTGCGACCGCAGCACGCAATATGGAAGCGGGCCAACTGGTTGGCCCGATCCAGATTCCCGGCGGCTATTCCATCATTTACCTTATTGATAAGCGGCAGGTTCTGATGGCCGATCCACGCGATGCTGTGCTGAACCTGAAACAGATTTCCATCGCCTTTGCTCCGGATGTGTCCCAGGAAGACGCCGAGGCGAAAATCCAGCAATTCACCAACTTTGTCGGCGGTCTGCGCGGCTGTGCCGATGCGGACAGCGCGAAACAGGCCATCGGCGCCAGCGTTGTTTCCAACGACCAGATCCGTGCGCGGTCTTTGCCCGAGCAGTTGCAGAACCTGATCCTTCGGCTTCAGGTCGGCCAGACCACACCTGCGTTCGGCTCTCCGCAAGAGGGCGTGCGCGTCCTGATGCTGTGTGGTCGCGATGATCCTGTCGATGCAGGCGCTCCCACAGCGGACACAATCGAGGCCCAACTGGAAGAAGAGCGCACCAACAAGCGCGCTCAACGCTATTTGCGCGATCTGCGCAACGACGCCTATATCGAGTACAATTGAGCGCGAACTCCACCTCATCCGGCGATCTTCGGTTCCGGCCCCCGCTCGCCCCTGATGCAGCCCTTGCTGTTGGGCTGGGCGATCCGGCGGGGATCGGGCCGGAGCTGATTGTTGCGGCCTATTCTGCGCTTTCGGGAAGCAGCGCGCCGCTCGCGCATCCATTCTTTGCCGTCGGCGGGATGGAGCTTCTGCGCGAAGCGGCGACGGCGCGCGGCGTCGATTGTCCGCTGATCCCGATTGCGGAGCCAGCCGAAGCCGCGATGGCGTGGCATGCGGGCCTGCCCGTTCTGGCAGGTCTGGATGTGCCCTATACGCCCGGCACCCCTTCACCCGAGGGTGCCAGACTTGCGCTCGCCTCGTTGGAATGGACAACTCAGCTTGCCTTGCGCGGCGATGTTGCGGGCATTGTCACCGCACCCGTGGCCAAGGCGGAGCTGACCGCCATCGGCTTTGCGCATCCCGGCCAGACGGAATTTCTCAGCGCAGCCTGTGGTCGTCAGCCGGGCGATGCGGTGATGATGCTGGCGGGTCCATCTCTGCGCACTGTGCCGATTACCGTGCACTGCGCGCTCAGCGAAGTGCCCTCCCGGCTCACGCCAGAGCTAATCATTCGGAAGGCTGTCATCACCCATATCGCGCTGAAACGCGATTTCGGCCTCGACTCTCCGCGCATCGCTGTCGCCGCGCTAAACCCCCATGCAGGCGAGGACGGCCAGTTTGGCGACGAGGAAGCACGCATTATCGCGCCTGCGATCAAGGCTTTGCGGGCTGAGGGACTGGACGTTACCGGCCCGGTGCCCGGCGATGCCCTGTTCATGCCGCGCGCACGTTCGGGGTATGATGTGGCGCTTTGCATGTATCACGATCAGGCGCTTATCCCGCTCAAGGCGCTGGAGGTTGATGACGGCGTGAATGTCACACTGGGCCTGCCGATCATTCGCACCTCGCCCGACCACGGCACCGCCTTTGATATCGCGGGAAAGCGCATCGCAGATCCCGGTGCCATGATCGCAGCGATCCGCATGGCGAGCGCGTGCGCCAGCGAGCGCGCGTCGATCCCTGCGCATGGGTGATGCACATGGATAGCGTGCATGGCTGACGCATCGGCCCTCCCCCCCATCCGCGAGGTCATCGCGCGGCACGGCCTCTCGGCCTCAAAAGCACTTGGGCAAAATTTCCTGCTCGATGAGCAGTTGCTTGATCGCATCGCCGCCATTCCGGGCGACTTGAACCGCGCGCGTGTGCTCGAAATCGGGCCGGGTCCGGGCGGATTGACCAGAGCCCTGTTAAGGGCGGGCGCACACGTCACCGCGGTCGAGATGGACCAGCGCTGTCTGCCCGCGCTCGCCGAATTGGGCGATGCCTTTCCCGGCCAGCTCAGGGTCGTTGAAGGCGATGCGATGGCGATGGATCATGGCGCGTTGGTGGGGGGCGAGCCGTTTCACGTCGTTTCGAACCTGCCCTACAATGTCGGCACGCCGCTGCTTGTTGGCTGGCTTGAATCGCAGGAATGGCCCCCGCAGTGGCAATCCCTGACGCTGATGTTCCAGCGTGAAGTCGCGGACAGGATCGTCGCGCAATCGGGCGGTGGCACCTATGGCCGCCTGGCGGTGCTGAGCCAATGGCGCGCCTCCGCAAAACTGGCGCTGAAGGTGCACCGCAGCGCCTTTATCCCGCCGCCCAAGGTGATGAGCGCGATTGTGCATATCACGCCCGCGCCTATGCCCGACGGCGTGCCTCTGTCCACTCTCACACGCCTGACCGCCGCCGCCTTTGGCCAGCGCCGCAAGATGCTGCGCCAGAGCCTCAAGGCCGTGCCCGGCGCTCTGGATGCGCTGGCGACGGTCGGCATAGACAAGACGCGGCGGGCCGAGACCGTGAGCGTCGAAGAATTTGTGGCCGTGGCGCGGGCGCTGGAAACGTCCTCTTAGGAACTT
>JGI12109J20283_10142001_pt1 | contig 71209 bp, 61 predicted proteins | sample ElkSlonscriptome_12_FD_20283 | JGI IMG/M metagenome (IMG submission 20283) | reverse complement strand
CCCGGCTTCAGCCGGTTCCGGCCACACACCGGCTGAAGCCGGGACTCCTGGGGCGCTGTCCGGTGTCGCAGGACACCCGGCATGCCGTGGGACCGACGCGAATCATCTTTTCAGACAGTCTCTGAGAACTGAGACGCTGCGCTCTGTGCTCTGTGCGCTCTATACCGGACGATGCTTCTATTCTACCGCGTATTGCTATACTTCAGGCGCACCGTTATTTGAGAGTGGTTGCGCTTGTGCGCGTCCCTCCCGATTCGGGCATTTTTTCGCACCGCCGCGCCGCCGCGTGTGTTGAGATACGGCAATTGGATGTACGCGTAAATGCACCGCAGAGCCGCTGCGCACGCCAGGATGCAGAAGATGGGTAGGCGGACGCATTTGTACGCCTCCGCCCGCATTGCCCTGTCCCCTGTCCCTTACCGCATCCGCTTATAAAAATTAATCAAACCATTCGTCGAGGCATCGTGCGATGTCACCGGAGCATCGCTCTGGAGTTCCGGTTCGACTACTTTTGCTAACTGCTTCCCCAGTTCTACGCCCATCTGATCAAATGAGTTGATCTGCCAGATCACGCCCTGGGTAAAGATCTTATGCTCATACAGAGCAATCAGCGACCCCAGCGTCTCCGGCGTCAGTTCCTTAAACATCATCGAGTTGGTCGGCTTATTCCCCCGAAAAGTCCTGGACGGGATCAGCAGCTCCAGTTGCTCCCCCTTCACCCCGGATGCCACCAACTCCGCGCGTGCCTCAGCCTCAGTCTTGCCCCGCATCAGCGCCTCGGTCTGCGCAAAGAAGTTGGAGAGCAGAATGGGATGATGCGCGCCAACCGGGTTGAGCGACCTGACCGGGGCCAGGAAGTCACACGGGATCAGCTTAGTGCCCTGGTGGATCAGTTGGTAAAAGGCATGCTGCCCGTTGGTGCCCGGCTCGCCCCAGATGATCGGCCCGGTGGAGTAGTCCACCCAGTCGCCATTTTTCGTGACGCTCTTGCCGTTACTCTCCATATCGCCCTGCTGGAAATAGGCCGGGAAGCGCGCCAGGTACTGGTCGTAGGGTAGAATGGCGTGGGAGTCTGCCCCAAAGAAGTTGTTATACCAGATGCCCAGCAAGCCCATAATTACCGGGATATTCTCCTCAAATGGCGTGGCGCGGAAATACTCATCCACCCGGTGCGCCCCGGTCAGGAATGCCTCGAAGTTATCCATACCAATTGCCAGCGCCACCGAGAGCCCAATTGCCGACCAGACCGAGTAGCGCCCGCCGACCCAGTCCCAAAACTCGAACATGTTCGCGGTGTCGATGCCAAACTTCTCCACTGCCGTTGCATTGGTCGAGAGCGCGGCAAAATGTTTGGCGATGGCCGCTTCGTCCTTTGCGCTTTCCAGGAACCAGGCACGGGCAGTGTGGGCATTACTCATCGTCTCCTGGGTGGTGAAAGTCTTGGAGGCCACCAGGAAGAGCGTCGTTTCCGGGTTGACCCGCCGCAGCGTCTCGGCGATATCGGTGCCGTCAACGTTGGAAACAAAGTAGGTCTGCAGATCGCGCTTCGTGTAGTGTGTCAGCGCCTGCGTCACCATCTGCGGCCCCAGGTCCGACCCGCCAATGCCAATGTTGACCACGGCGTTAATCGGCTTGCCGGTGTAGCCCTGCCATGCCCCGGAACGCACCGCTTCGCTGAAGGTGCGCATCTTGCCCAACACCCGGTTCACCTCCGGCATCACATCCTGCCCATCGACGGCAATTGGCCGATTAGAGCGGTTGCGCAGCGCCACATGCAGCACGGCGCGGCCCTCAGTGTTGTTAATCTTCTCGCCGGTAAACATCGCCCTGATTGCCGTGGAGAGATTCGCCTGGCGTGCCAGTTGAAAGAGCAGGCGCATCGTCTCTTCCGTGATGCGATTCTTCGAGTAGTCGAGAAGAATATCCCCGAACTGCACCGAAAAACGTTTAAAGCGATCGGCATCCTGCACAAACAGGTCGCGCATATGCAGGCCGGCGATCTGCCGGTAGTGCTGCTCCAGCGCTTTCCAGGCAGGTAACTCAGTCAGGATTGACATGACTTCTCCTTCCGTCATTCACAAAAACCTCGCCGTGTAACTCAAACAGTATAAATATGACCTTCTCCGGCAGGAACTCACATAGTGCTGCCTTCGGGAAGTTTGAATGTTTAATCCGGGCATGCGATGATCAGGAGTCCCGGCTTCAGCCGGATCAGGCGTTCCCAGCACTGTGCCCTGTCCCGGTAGGCATCCTCCGGCTAAAGCCGGGACTCCAGTGAAAAAATTACGTATCCGGACTATTTTTGCAACGTTCATAAGCCGGGACTCCAGGTCATTTCATATCCGGACTATTTTTGCAACGTTCATCAGGCAGCACGACGGTAGCCATTCGTGTCTCGAGCCTGAAAGCTAATACCAGTTTGCCATCAAACCAGCAATCAGCCGGAACATGGGCAACGGGCGCAGAGGCGGCACATTCCCGTTCAGAACCTCTGCGTTCTCGGTTGCCTCTGTGGCTATGACAACAAATCGGTATAACGGCTGATAACTGATTGCTCAGGGTGATGCCCCGATTGTAACACACGCCTTCCGTGTGCGTTGCCGGTAGACGCAGGTTGAGCATACCATGGTACAATCATCTCGGGATCACGCGAGTGACAGGGAGGCGCCTATGACCTACGACAACTTTACGCTTGACAGTGTACGTAGGGCATTCGGGTTAACTATTCGGCGGGCGCATCTGTTTGCCGATGTGCAGCCGCTGGATCTGCCGCGCTGGTTGCAAGATGCGCTGGACAAAGGCATGCCCCTGGCGCTGGGCAGCGAGAAGGCCCGGTCGGAGTTTATTATTGTGCCGATCCTGCTGACCAGCCGTGAACTTGCCCACGACAGCGTTTCGATCTACTCCGGTCAGCGCCTGGATGTTGATCCGGATAGCGGTCTGATCGGCGAGTGCGACTTTATCGTTACCGCAACCCCACCCCTGCCGCTGATCCAGGCTCCGATTGTGTGTATTATTGAGGCGAAGAAGAATGATATCGAAACCGGGCTCGGTCAGTGTGTTGCCCAGATGCTGGGCGCGCTTCGGCTCAACCAGCGGGATGCAACCGGCATCGAGACGATTTTCGGCTGTGTCACAACCGGCGAGATCTGGCAGTTTCTCAAGCTGGAGCAGAATGATATTATCATCGATCAGGAGCGCTACTATATTGATAACATCAGGACTATTCTCGGCGTTCTGCAGGTGATTTTTGCGCAGTATGCGCCCCAACCGGCCACAACGTAACGCCCGCCACGCCGCCGCCAGCGTGCGCTGCCCCATTGCTGTCACTCATCCCGCAACCCTATGCTATACTACAGCCATTAATCCATAACCGTAACCCATAACCCATAACCCTTATGAACCATCTCGACAATCTGTTTGCACTGACCCAGATTGCTCGTACCGACGCGGAGCGAGCCGCACGCACCGGCATTCCGGAAGTTATCCTGGCCGAGCGCAAGAGCCTTGATCAGTCCCTGGCAATCGCCGCCACCCTGCTGGAGCGCGAGGGCCGCGCCATCCTCAGCCGGGTGTCGCCGGAACTGCTGGTAGCACTGCATGCCCGCTTCCCCGGTCAGGTTGAGCCGGGGCAGAGCGGTACCACGGCAGTCGTGCGCGGATCGGGTGGCACTGTTACCGCAACCGACGGGCGGGTGGGCGTGCTGACGGCGGGCACGTCGGACATTCCGATGGCGGAGGAGGCCGCGCTGATCTGCCACGAAGTTGGCTGCGTGGTGCTGACAGCTTATGATGTGGGTGTGGCCGGGCTGCACCGGCTGCACGAGCCGCTGTCCGCTATGCTGGGCGATCCGCCGGTGGATGTGCTGATCGTCGCCGCCGGGATGGATGGCGCACTGCCCTCGGTAGTGGCGGGCCTGGTGGATGTGCCGGTGATCGGCCTGCCCACCTCGGTCGGCTATGGGCTGGGTGGCGGCGGACTGGCCGCGCTTATGAGCATGCTGCAAACCTGCGCGCCCGGCCTGGCCGTGGTCAATATCGACAATGGCATCGGCGCGGGAGCCATGGCCGCCCGTATTGCCAGCCGGGTCGCAGCCGCCCGCGCAAAGCGTGAAACGTGAAGCGTGAAACGTAAACCGTGAAACGTAAACCGTGAGGCGCGACTTGTACGGACTACGAACTACGGACTATACATGAAAATCGCTTACTTCGACTGTTTTCATGGCGCGGCGGGCGATATGCTGCTCGCCGGTCTGCTGGATGCCGGGCTGGAACTGGCGGCGCTGGAGCAGGTGCTGGCGGCCCTGCCGCTGTCCGGCTATACCATTGAGCAGCAGCGGGTGCTCAGTCACCATGTGACCGGCCGCCGCGTGCGGCTGCGGATTGAGCATCCGCAGCCGGCACGCACCTGGGAGAATATTCGCACGCTGCTGGAGACCAACCAGTTGCCCACGCGGACGCGTACCTGGGCGCTGGGAGCGTTCCGGCGGCTGGCGCGGGTCGAAGCCGCGATCCATGGCGTTGCGGTGGAGGATGTTCACTTCCACGAGGTTGGCGCGGTCGATAGCATTGTGGATCTGGTAGGCGTGTGTGCCGGGCTGGAACTGCTCGGCGTGGAACAGGTCTACGCCTCGGCGCTGCCCACGGGGCGCGGCTGGGTTGCCACGCAGCATGGCCGCCTGCCCGTTCCGGCTCCGGCGACACTGGCACTGCTGGCCGAGGTTGGTGCGCCGATTGTGCCGGGGATCAGCCCGGGCGAACTGGTGACGCCAAGCGCGGCGGCACTGCTGGCGGAACTGGCCCACTTCACCCAGCCGGCCATGCATATCGAGCGGGTGGGCTATGGCCTGGGGCAAAAAGAGTTCGATCAGTTAAACGGGCTGCGGGTCTGGCTGGGCACACCTGCTGGGGATGGCGGATGGGAGGATGCAGCGGGGAGCAAACCTGCGGATGTTGTCCACACACATAGCCATAGTCATCCCCATATCCATGGGCATAACCACGATCATTATAATCATGAGTATGTCCACTCGCACAATGATCGGCATGAGCAGCACCCGGAAACCCACGAGGCAGTGGTTGAACTACGCTGCAACCTGGATGACGCAACCGGCGAACTGATTGCCTATGTAATCGAGCAGTTGCTGGCGGCGGGGGGGCTGGACGCCTGGGCTGCCCCGCTGGTGATGAAGAAGGGCCGCCCGGGCACGCAACTGGCCTGTCTCGCCCGCCCCGCCGATGTGGCTGCCCTGGCGGAGTTGATGTTGCGCGAGACGCCTACGCTGGGAGTACGCTGGGAGCGCATGGAGCGGCAGGCGGTTGACCGGCGCACCCTCCAGGTGATGACGCCCTGGGGGCCGGTGCGGCTCAAGCAGAAGTTGCTCGGCGGCGCGGTGGTTGCCGATGCTCCGGAATATGAGGATTGTGCAGCGCTGGCGCGTACGTATAACGTGCCGCTGGCGCAGGTCTTTGCCGCCGCCCTGGGCCACCCACCGCCGGCAATCTCCGCCAGACAACATCATGGGGAAGGGTAGCAGCATGCCTGTATAACTTCCTCCCAACACACGACCCGATTCCGCCCCGATTGCTTGGCTGTGTAAAGCGCCTGGTCGGCATGGCTAAGGAGCATATCTAACCCCAGGTCATCCTTCGCGCCATCCAGGGTGGCGATCCCCAGGCTAATGGTCACCGAAATCTGCTCGTTGGCGTTCTCAATCGTCATCACTGACAGATTCCGGCGCAGGCGTTCAGCCACCTGCGCGGCCTGATCCAGAGTGGTATCCGGCAGCAGGATGATAAACTCCTCGCCACCGTAGCGCCCCAACACATCCCCGGCGCGCAAAAACTTGCGACACCCGGCGGCCACACCTTGTAGCACCTGATCACCAATCAGATGGCCGTGCAGATCATTCACCTGCTTAAAATGATCGACATCCAGCATAATGACTGATACGGGATAGCGGGTGCGCCGGGCCCGGTCAAGCTCGTGGTAAGCCAGTTCAAAAAAGTGGCGGCGATTAAACAGACCCGTGAGCGGATCGGTCGTTGCCAGAGTTTGCACCTCGTTAAATAACTGTGCATTTTTGATAGCAATAGTTGCCTGTTGCGCGAACAAATTCAGTAGCTCAGCATTGTTGGTCGTAAATGTCCGCTCCGAGTTGGTATCGCCAATGCCGATAATGCCGATAAAGCGGGAGCCGGCCAGCAGCGGAACCAGTAGCACCGCATGCGGTGCCATGTTGGATCTGTCGGGGCCGGTACCGTTAGCACTATAATATTCGTTAATAATGAGCGGCTGACGCGTGGTGAGCACCGTGTCCGCCGATTCGGGTGCAATCACGGGCCAACCCGTTCCATAGTCCTGACGCACATTATATGTAGTCAGGATGCGGAGATCATTCCGCCCTTCATCATAGAGACTCAACTGCCCATCGGTTGCGCCGATCAATGCCACAGCACGTTCCAGGATAGCCCGCAGCAGTCGGGTGAGATCAAGTTCGCTAGAAATTTCTGCCAGCGTGGTGTGCAATGCCTCCAACTCCTGCGTGCGCTGCCGTTCTAACGCTTCCGCCTGGCGACGATGTTTGATTTCCTGCTGCAAGATTAGATTGGCTTGATCCAGTTCATCGAGTCGCTCTTCCAGGGTCTGGTTTGCCAGCCGCAGTTGCTGCTGTGTCCGGCGCAACGTCAGATGGGTTTCCACCCGCGCCAACACCTCAGCAAACTGAAACGGTTTAGTAATATAGTCAACCCCACCTACCTGAAACGCCTGGACCTTGTCATCGGCTTCATTCAAGGCACTAATAAAAATGATCGGAATATCGCGGGTTTGTGCATCGGCCTTAAGGGAGGCGCAGACCGCATACCCATCCATGTCGGGCATGCGGATATCCAGAAGCACCAGATCGGGGCAAACGGCCTGGGTAGCTGTCAGCGCGCGAGAACCACTGGTCACCGCCCGCACTTTGTATCCCTGATCCGTCAACATACGCGATAACAGGCGCAGGTTGGCCGCCATATCATCGACAATAAGAATATCGCCTTTTGGATGAGGTGACTGTTGTGTGTTCATTGTGTTGCTAAACTGCCTGCCTGGGCAATAGACTGGAGAATCGTGTCATGCTCAAAATTGTGGGCCAGGTCTTCCAGTGCTTCAGCCAGGACATTATGCGCTGGTCGCAGGTCATCAATTAGCGTTATCATTTGATCCAGGTCGGCGGAAATAGCCGCCGCTTGCAAGGCTTCTAACCACGCAGGCGGCATGGCGGCAAGGGTCTGGGCAGTCAACTCATCATGCGCGGCACGGGTGGCATGTTCCGCTAGAGGTGACGCGGTTGCCGCATACTCAAAGCGCACCCCCAGGAACCGGACCAGGGTGTCAATAATTTCCGCCTGGCGGAACGGCTTCCGCAGAAAGTCATCACACCCCTGCGCCAGAATCATGGCGCGCTCGGCTTCAAAGGCACTGGCTGTCAGGGCAATAACGACCACTGACTGACCCTGGATTGTTGCCTTGATCCGGCGGGTGGCGGTGTACCCATCCATCACCGGCATGCGCATATCCATCCAGATCAGATGGGGCTCCCAGGCGGTACAGATCTCGACGGCGGCCTGACCATTTTCCGCCTCGCGCACATCAAAGCCGAACGTTGTTAACAATTTGACCAGTAGTGTGCGGCTGTCCGCCTGATCTTCAACGACGAGCAGGCGGTAGGCCGGTTGCCCCGGAGCCAGGCCAATGACCCGGCGGTGGAGTGTCTCCACCGGCTGCTCCACCATGTCTGCCGGCTTAAAGGGCAGGGTAAAGCGGAAGTTGCTACCCTGCCCCGGCGTGCTACTCGCCGTCAATTCGCCGCCCATCAAGCGCACAAACTGCAGGCTGATAGAGAGCCCCAGCCCGGTGCCTTCCTTCGGCTTGTCGTTGGTTTCCGCCTGAACAAACGGATCGAAGATCGTTGCCAGTTCATCGGGGGGGATACCAACACCGGTGTCAATCATTTCAAATACCAACCGGCGTTCATGCCACGGTTCAGTCGCGGCATGTTCCGGCATCACCCCCACGCGTAGCGTAATCCGGCCGGTTGCGGTAAACTTGAGGGCATTACTGAAGAGATTGATCAAGACCTGGCGGAGCTTCCCCGTATCGGCGCGGATAGCGCGCGGTACTTCCGTGTGGCGCTCAACCAGCAGCGACAAGCCTTTTTCAACTGCCCGCAGTTGGAACATCTCTTCCAGATCGGCCAGCATGCGGGTCAGGTCAAAGTCCTGCTCCTGGACCACCATCCGGCCCGCCTCAATCTTGGACAGATCCAGAACATCATTAATTAAATCCAGCAGATGTTCACCGCTGCGCAGCATAATCTGCAGATTCTCTTGCTGTGCGGCGGTTAGATTAGAATTGTGGAACATTAACTGCGTAAACCCGAGAATGGCATTGAGTGGAGTACGCAGTTCGTGGCTCATATTTGCCAGGAAGACACTTTTGGCACGGTTGGCGGCCTCGGCGGCCGCGGCCAGGGCGTACGATCGCTGGAGCGCCTGTTCCAGGTCGGCCGTCTTCACGGCCAGGTCACGCTCAATGCGTTTGCGCTCGGTGACATCACGACTGATGTAAACCATCCCGGTGGGACTGCCGCCGGCATCGCGGATAATCTCGCCGTTCATTTCCAGATCAAACAGTGTGCCATCGGATTTGAGCGCACGATATGCCCCAACCCCTGTCGGTGTACCATCAATCATCTTCTGAACATTGGCAACTGCGCGCGCATGATCTTCCGGGACGACAAACTCCAGGATATTGCGCCCGAGCATATCTTCATACCGCTCCAGTGCAAACATACGCATTGCCACCGGCGAATTGAATGTAATGTTGCCCTGGAGATCGGTGCCGGTAATGCCATCGGGGGAGGCACTGATCAGCGAACGGTAAAGTTCCTCCGAAGTACGCAAGCATTTCTCTGCGCGTTTGCGTTCGAGAATAACCCACATATCGTTCATAAACAGGTGGAGCTGACGCACATCGGCGTCATTGTAGAGTGCTTCTTTGTTGCCCACCCCGGCAACCGCGACAATCCTATCGCCATCGAAGACCGGGATATTCATATGGCGAACAAGATGGATATGCCCTGGCGGATAGCCCTGTTTATGCGGCAGATTTTGATAGTCATTGTGAATAACCGGCTGTCGCCGGCGTACACAATCGACCCAGACACCGGCCTGCTCCAACGGATAGTGCGCTACGCGGGTCGCCGTACACTGCTTCTCGGTATCGCGTGACCAGGTAAATAGATTCAAGCTTATGTCATCATCGTTGACAAAATGCAGATACCCTACCCGGCTACTGGTCAACCGAACGCCCTCCTCCAGCGCATAGCCAATAATTTCTTCATCGGAGCAGATATGCATCTGGCTGAGGCGGTACAACGACTCAAGCCGATCTTCGTTTAAGCGCTGCTCGGCCTCCAGGCGCTTTTGCTCAGTAATATCCTCGATAAAGCCTTCCAGATAGAGCGGCATCCCGGCTTCATTCCGGGTAATCCAGATATTAAGCTGGGCGATGATTTCATGTCCATCACGATGATAAAAGCGATTTTCCACCTGGATGCTGCCCGCATGCTCCAGCACGCTGCGAATGATCTGCGGGCGGTGCGCCGGATCAACATACAACCGGGTCACATTCGGAACAACCTGGATTAACTCCTGTGGCGAGGAATAGCCCAGGATATGCGCCGTAGCCGGGTTAACCACCAGAAATCGGCCATCAAGCGTGATCCGAAAAATACCAATAAGCGCATTTTCAAAAATGCTGTGGAAGGCATTTTCGGCTTGCCGGCGCAGGATCGTTGCCCCCAGAATATTAGCGGCCACCCGGAGCGCGTCAATCTCGAGGGGCGTCCACTCGCGCTCAGTATAGCAGGCATCAAAGCCGATAAACCCCCACCAGACCTGACCGGCAAAGATGGGCACGACGACCAGCGAGGCAATATCCTGCGCTGCCAGAAAGGTTGCCACTGACGGCGGAAACTGCCTGACATGCCCGACAATAATCCGGTTGGAACCAAGCAGTTCTTCCCAGTCGGTAAACCCGGCATTGCGCAGTGATAGTCCATGGGTCATCGGATTATCAATCTGCGGACTGATTCCCGGTGCCGTCCACTCACAACACTGGCTGGTCAGCAGCGTTCCATCCGGCGCATCATAGTTCTGGAAGATATACACCCGACCGGCACCCGTGGCTGCACCCAGGTATGCCAGGACATCCGTGATGCGTGTGCGCCAGTCATTTGCCGTAAGCAGCCGCTCGGCAATCCGGTTGACGGCTTCCAGGATGGCATCACGCCGCCGGAGGGCACTTTCGGCCTGCTTCCGCTCAGTAATATCTTGGGTTGTCAGCAGGACAGTATTATCATCCAGCGGGGAGACATAGCCGGCAAACCAGCATTCACCCGCCGGTACCGCCAGGGGATACTCAACGGAAACCGACTGGCCGGTTGCCAGCGCCTCCCGGATCAGCGCCAGAAACGCGTCGGCCTGTGACTGGGGGAGCACCTCGTGGAACGTCTTCCCGATGAACTCGGCAGTAGGATGGTAGAACAAAGAAGTGTCGGCAGAGAGAATATCGCAGCAGCATCCCGCGCTATCCAGGACCATAACAACATCGGTCAGGCGGGCAAAAAGCTGTCGGAGGTAGGTTGTATGCTGTTCCAGGTCGGCTACACGCCGGCGAAGCAGTGCATTTTCGGCCTGCAGCGTGGCGACAAGCTCGGCGTTGGTCATCATTGTTTTGCTCCACGCACATGTATTTATTCGTCAGGTGTCCCGGAATGATCAAGGAAGTGGAGTGCAACGCCAGTACGTGATGGTCTATGCTAGTAATAACGATATATATGTACCCATTTGATCAGTATACCTGGACAATTGATCCATTGTTCAATGTCTTATCTTAATCATAACATATCAAGCAAACCAGAACGAAACGAGATCCCATCCGGTGGGTGCAGTTGCCGAAGTAATTCCGCAGGCACCGGCCGGATCAGGACGCAGATGCCGCGATACTCCGGCGCAGTTGGGCAATACTCGCGCCCACGCTCATCTCCCGATTGAAAATCGCCGAGCCGGCTACCAGCACGGTTGCGCCCGCCGCGACAATCTCCGCCGCGTTTGCCGCTTTGACCCCGCCGTCAACCTCCAGTTCCGCCGGCGAGTTAATCGCATCAAGCATCCGGCGCAGCCGCCGGATCTTTGCGGTGCTGGCGGGAATGTAGGACTGACCGCCAAAGCCGGGGTTGACCGACATGATCAGCGCCAGGTCCACCTCGGGCAGGATCTCCTCCAGCGTGGTCAGGGAGGTTGCCGGGTTGAGGGTGACACCCGCCTTGAGGCCCAGTTCCTTGATCGCCTCAATCGTGCGGTGGAGATGTGGGCAGGTTTCGACCTGCACGGTGATCCGATCCGCACCCGCGCCGGCAAAATCGGCCAGATAACGGTCCGGGTCGCTGATCATCAAATGAACATCGAGCGTCAAGCGGGTGATCGGGCGAATCGCCGCAACAACGAGGGGGCCGATGGAAATATTCGGGACAAAGTGCCCATCCATAACATCAACATGGATCCAGTCAGCACCGCCCGCTTCCGCTGCCTGGATCTGCTCCCCCAGGCGCGCAAAATCGGCCGACAGGATCGACGGGGCAATTTTGATCGATGACATAGTAATCCTTCGACAAGGGTAGCGACTACAGGGTGAGCGCAGCAGCCGGCAGCAGATCCGTCCGGCATGGAGGGCTGTTCCTGGCCCTGAGAAATAGAATTATTGTCGGTTTGCTCCCTATTATAACATTGTTACGTGCTTCACGCAGTCTGATCTGGGACTTCAGACGGAGGACAGGAGCGCCGCGCCTGTGGTATCCTGCATTGCGGGAAGGAGGGGCGGCATGGATGGCTCGCTCAAACTCAGACGTTTCCTCGATGCTCAGGAGCGCGTAACGACCTGGCCCGCCAAACAGCAGGACAAACGGCTGGTTCTGGCGTATCTGGCGACCAAGTTTGAAGCCGAACGCCACTACACCGAGAAAGAGGTCAACGCGCTGCTCAATGCATGGCACACCTTCGCGGACTATGCGCTACTCCGGCGCTACCTCTTCGATTATAGCTGGCTGGATCGAGAACGCGACGGGTCACGCTACTGGCGCCCGCACCTTATTTGACATGAGTTACGCGGTGGGCGTCTGGACCACGAACAACACGACATGAGCGAAACCGGCGAAACGTCCCGTCCGTCATGCGGAAAAGATCATGAAACTATGAGTCCGGATATGGAGATCGCTCCCGCACAGCTCCGGAGCGGGAGTCCCGGCGTCAGCCGGTTCCGGCCGCATACCGGCTGAAGCCGGGACTCCGGGGGCGCTGTCCGGTATATCAGGGCAACCAGCATGCCGTGGGACCGACGCGAACCACCTTTTTAGATAGTCTCTGAAAACCGGGAACCGGGAAGGAACAGGCGATAACGATGAGCATGGTACCGCAAATTGTGCGCATTGTTGAGCGGGTTGATCCGCGTGTGCCCCTGTTCCACTGTTGAGCCAACAGTTCGATCCCTGAGTAGCTCAGGCCGTGGGCAGCGACACCTGCTCACGGCCTTTTTGTGTTTAGTCCGTAGTCCGTAGTTTGTAAAGGAGTTTGAGGGTATGACGACCTTACCGCAGCCGCCGGGCGGGTTGGCCCGGGAGATCCGGGGGGCGTATGCGTTTGTGGAACGCAACTTCAACCTGATTAAACGTTACTGGACGTGGGAACTGGTCTTTCTGGCCTATGCCGTCGTGAATGCGCTGGCGATTACCTTTATCGGGAAGGCGGCAGGCGCTATTACCGGACAGTCCATCCCTGCCACCGCCATCAATGACTTTATCCTCTTTTTGATGGTGGGAACGCTGGTGTGGCACTACCTGTCAATGGTGTTTGATATGATTAGCGAGTCGATCCAGTGGGAACGCTGGGAGGGCACGATTGAGTATACCTTTATGGCTCCGATCAGCCGGATCACGCATCTGCTGGGGCAGGCGCTGTTTGGCATCATTTATGGAGCACTGCATACGGCTGTGATCCTGATCATTGTGTCCGTCTTCTTCCAGGTCAGCCTGGAGCAGGCCAACTTCCTGACGATGCTGATTATGCTGGCCGTCGGCAGCCTGGGGTTTGTCGGGTTGGGGTTGATGGCGGCGGTATTGCCGCTGCTCTCGCCGGAAAAGGGTTTGCAGATGACCAATATCATCAAGGCGCTGGTACTGCTGGTGAGTGGCGTCTACTATCCGGTTGAGGTGCTGCCGGCGCTGCTACAGCCGCTGGCCTACCTCTCGCCGGCGACCTACATGCTGGAAGGCATGCGCGCGGCGCTGCTCGATGGCGCAACCCCCGGCGACCTGCTCATGTCGGCGCTATTGCCGGTCTGCCTGACGGCGCTGGTCAGCATACCGCTGGGGCTGTTTATCTTCACCCGCGCCGAGCGGTATGCCAAGCGCACCGGGGTGCTTAAGCGCAACGGCTAAGGTTTATCCGGCAGAGTGCTGCGGTGGGTATGCAAGCGTCTGGTTTGCATGCCCACCGCGTTGTTTTGTTGGCGGCGCAGATATGCCGGTTCGTTCGACAAGCACTTTATAATGAATATGGATGACGCGTTACAGACGACGGGAGGACGAATGCAGCTTGAAGGTGAGACGCTGATCCTGCGTCCCTTGACGGAGGCGGATCTGCCCGATCTCTTAAAGATCTATATCGGGACGCCGCTCTACTTTGATGCGCTCGGGGTGAATGCGCAGACGCTGACTCTGGACGATGTGCAGGCGCAGTGGCAGGCGGCCCAGGCGACACCGGGGCGGATGCTGCTGGCGGTTGAGCAGCCGGTGGTCAACCTGTTGATAGGTGTGGTGGATGTGCAGACGCACGCACCGGAGCCGGGGGTGGCGACGCTCTGGTTGCTGCTGATCTGGGGCGGGTTCCAGCGCCAGGGATATGGTCAGGAAGTCGCCGAACTGCTGGAGGAGTGGCTGCCGGCACAGGAAGATATCGGCGAGATCCGCGTGGTCGCCGCCGCCAACGATGAGGGGTTGTCGTTCTGGCAGTTGCGCGGCTATGTTCCTAGCGGCGAGGCAGCGGTCGCACCGATCCGGAATGCCCCGGCGCACTGGCTGATCCGTGGCTCTGACGAGTAAATTTTCCGTAGGGACGCGCTTCTGCGCGTCCGCCACGCATATTGTCGCGGTTAATCCGCCCTGGGCAGGCACGGGGCCTGCCCCCACCATCTGTCCCCTGTCCCCTGTCTCCTGTCCCTTGTAACCTGTAACCTGTAACCTGTAACCTACGTTTACCCTTCCCGATTCAGGCGGGCGGGGTTCTCCACGCCGATCAGCCGGTTCCAGATGGGGTAAGGCGTCTCTTTCTTGGGCACATACCAGTGATCCGCCGTCACTTCCCACTGCCCGGTTGCCTTAAACTCCTCGCGGTTTTGATCATACAGATCGACATAGACCGCGCCCTGCTGCAGGCGGCTCCCCTCGGGCAGGACCGGAATGCGGCGCAGTTCGTCCTCGTTAAAATCGGATCGCAATATATCGCGCAGCTCCTGCACCTCGTAGGCCGTGGGCACATCCTGCTCCAGGTGGGCGGCGGGCTGCCCGACATTCTGCCCGGCCAGGGCGTCCGGGTTGAGATCCTGCCGCCACTCCTCCGGGTGCTGCATCCCGGCGCGCTGCTCGCCCTCAGGGAGCGTCGATGTTTCGTGGCGTTTCTCGGTTGTTTGCTGTTCTGCCATCGTCGCAACCTCCTTATTGCTATACTTCTCAGGGATATCTATGCAAGTTCTATACCGGGGTGTAGTGGGTTTTGGGGAAACACGGCGAAGGCGTAGGCGCGGCTTGTAGCCGCGCGCAGGTTGCCCTCGTACAACTGATGAAGTTTGACCATGAAATCCGGACATCACTTATCGGAAGTCCCGGCTTATGAACGTTGAATTTGTAATCCGGACATCGTGGGATCGGAGTCCCGGCTTCAGCCGGATCAGGTGTTCCCGGCAGTATGCCACTGTCCCGGCAGGCATCCCACCGGCTGAAGCCGGGACTCCCGGTCATGCATATCCGGACTATAGTTTTCAAATCAGGATGCCATTGCCCCGGCAGGCGTTCCACCGGCTGAAGCCGGGACTCCCGGTCATTGCATATCCGGACTATAGTTTTCAAACTTCATCCAGCCTCACCTCTGTTAGCACAGGCATCAATAACAAAATACCAACACTGCTTTAACATACTTCTGACGTGTGCGTGTTATGATTATGAGCAGTTCATATCATCAAGCGAGGCCCGGCCCGACAGGTGGATCGGGAGCGTACCGGCGCGTGTAGCGGTGTAACAGAACAACCGCTGCGCGCCGGCATAACAGACTCGCCAGGGAGGTTAAAAGAAAATGTCATTTAACATAAACCGATTTACCCAGAAATCACAGGAGGCGTTGCTGGCGGCGCAAGGTGCGGCCGAGCGTAACGGCAACAGCCAGGTTGAACCGGAGCATCTGCTGCTGGCGCTGCTCGAACAGGGCGACGGCGTGGTGCCGCAGGTGCTGACGAAGATGAATATCGCAGTGGGCCGGCTGCAACAGCAGGTCACCAGCGAACTGAATCGGCTGCCCCGCGTCAGCGGCGGCAATGTGCAGGTCAATATCTCGCCGCGCCTGCGCACAGTGCTGGTCCGCGCCCATGATGAACTGGCGCAGTTTGGCGACGAGTATGTCAGCACCGAGCATCTGCTGCTGGCGCTGCTGGATCATGCCGGTGGCGCGGCACAGCGCGTACTGGAGCAGGCCGGGCTCAACCGGAATGCGCTGCTGCAAACCCTGCGCGAAGTACGCGGTACGCAGCGTGTCACCAGTCCCACGCCGGAGGGCACCTATGCCGCCCTCGAACAGTATGGCCGTGATCTGACCGAACTGGCCCGGCGGGGCAAGCTCGACCCGGTAATCGGGCGCGATGAAGAGATCCGCCGCGTGATTCAGATCCTGTCGCGGCGCACCAAAAACAACCCGGTGCTGATTGGCGAGCCGGGGGTCGGCAAGACAGCCATTGTCGAGGGGCTGGCCCAGCGCATCGTGCGTGGCGACGTGCCCGAGTCGCTCAAGGATCGGCGTGTGGTGGCGCTGGATATGGGCGCGCTGATTGCCGGCGCGAAGTATCGCGGTGAGTTTGAAGAGCGGCTCAAGGCGGTGCTCAAGGAGATCCAGGAGCGCGAGGATGTGATCATGTTCCTGGATGAGTTGCACACAGTGGTGGGAGCCGGCGCGGCCGAGGGTGCCATGGACGCGGGCAATATGCTCAAGCCGATGCTGGCGCGCGGTGAACTGCATATGGTCGGCGCAACCACGCTGGACGAGTATCGCAAGCATATCGAGAAGGATGCCGCGCTGGAACGACGCTTCCAGCCGGTGCTGATCAATCAGCCGAGCGTGCAGGACACAATCAGTATTCTGCGTGGCCTGAAGGAGCGCTACGAAACCCATCATGGCGTGCGCATCACCGATGGCGCAATTGTGGCGGCGGCGCTGCTGTCGGATCGCTACATCACCGACCGCTTCCTGCCCGACAAGGCGATTGACCTGGTCGATGAGTCGGCGGCGCGGCTACGGATGGAGATTACCAGCGACCCGCAGGAACTGGACGATCTCAAGCGGCGCATGCTGCAACTGGAGATCGAGCGCGAGGCATTGAAGAAGGAGAAGGATCGCGCCAGCCAGGAGCGCCTGGAGAAGCTGGAGCAGGAGTTGGCTAACCTGCGCGAGCAGCGTAACGCCGTCGAAGCCCAGTTGCAGCGTGAACGCGAAGTGCTCGAGCGCATCCAGCAAATCAAAGAGACGATTGACGAGACGCGCATCCAAATTGAGCAGGCGCAGCGACAGTATGACTACAACCGCGCTGCCGAGCTACAGTATGGCAAGATGACCAGCCTGGAGCAGCAACTGGCCGAGATCGAGGCCCAACTTGACTCCGGCGGTACCGCGCTGCTCAAGCAGGAGGTGGGCGAGCAGGATGTCGCCGAGGTCATCTCGAAGTGGACCGGCGTACCCGTGAGCAAGCTGCTTGAGGGTGAGATCGAAAAGCTGACACGGATGGAAGGTCGGCTGCATCAGCGGGTTATCGGTCAGGACGAGGCAGTATCGGCAGTGGCAAATGCGGTGCGGCGCGCCCGGGCCGGACTGCAAGATCCGAACCGGCCGCTGGGGTCGTTCCTCTTCCTGGGACCGACCGGCGTGGGCAAGACCGAACTGGCACGCGCGCTGGCCGAGTTCCTGTTTGATGACGAGGCCGCCATGATCCGGCTGGACATGTCCGAGTACATGGAGAAGCATTCGGTGTCGCGGCTGATCGGTGCGCCGCCGGGCTACATCGGCTACGAGGAGGGCGGCCAATTGACCGAGGCAGTGCGGCGGCGACCCTACAGCGTGGTGCTGTTCGACGAGATCGAGAAGGCCCACCCGGATGTCTTTAATGCGCTGCTCCAGATTCTGGACGACGGCCGGCTGACGGATGGTCAGGGACGGCATATCAACTTTAAGAACACGGTGGTCATTATGACCAGCAACATCGCCGGCGCGATCATCCAGGATCTGAACCAGAGTGGCACAAGCCAGGAAGCGATTCGGGTGCGGGTGATGGAAGAACTGCGGATCACGCTGCGACCGGAGTTCCTGAACCGGATCGACGATATCATCGTCTTCCGTCCGTTGAGCCGCCGGCAGATCGCCGCGATTGTCGAGATCCAACTGGATCGGCTACGGAATCTGTTGTCTGACCGGCGCATCGAGCTGGAGTTGACGACAACGGCGCGGCAGCAACTGGCGAGCGAGGGTTACGACCCGACCTATGGCGCGCGTCCGCTCAAGCGGGTGATCCAGCAGCGCATTCAGAACCCGCTGGCGCTGAGCCTGCTGGAGGGCGACTTCCGCGAGGGCGATACAATACTGGTTGATGTTGACCCGGACGAGCAGTTTCTCTTTAGCAAAAAGGTGGTGTAGTGACCAGTGACGCGTGCTGCGACAGTATCGTTATTACTGCCACTCGTCACGGGTCACTCACAGGCGCTACGCGGTCCCTGACCCGGAAGTTGATATCGCCGCCGGCAGGGCGGAAGCTCCCGTCTTTTTCACAAAACATTTGCACGTTGTGCAAATGTTTTGTGAAAAAGAAACAAACGTACCAGGCTGCCGCAGGCGAAACCGGCCATTCCCGTGCGCAAACGCCCAGGTTGCCGCCCCACCGCATAACTCCGGTCACTCATCACTGGTCACTATGGGGAAAGCGCCGGAAGCGCTCCGGTGGCTCGCTCGTATGCGTCACCGGATCATAGTTGCCCTCCAACTCATCCACCACGCTGCCCTTCCAGAGCGGCACCCGGCTGGAGTAGGCTGCCCGCCCGATCATATGCGCCGCAATCGGCGCAGTCATAAAGATAAACCCGACCACCAGAATCGCCCGCATCTTCACACTCAGACTGTCAAAGTGGAACGCCACCGCCAGGAGAGTACAGGCAACCCCCAGCGTTGCCGACTTGGTACTGGTCTGCATGCGGGTAAACAGGTCAGGCATGGTGGCAACCCCCAACGCCGCAATCAGCGAGAAGATCCCACCCAGCAGCAGAAAAAACACCGCCAGCCACTGGCTCATCGCGCCGCTCCTTGCTCGATATAAAAGGCAAAGGCTATCGTTCCCAGAAACGAGATCAGCGACAACACAATCGCCGTGTCCAGAAATGCCGGCTCGTTCGTCAGAATAATGTACGCTGCGATAATACCCACCGCAATCGTGGTCATCAGATCCAGCGCGACCACGCGATCCGGTGTACTCGGCCCACGCAACAGGCGCACAAAGGAGAGAAACAACGCGGCGATCAGCATTCCCAGCACCACCGTCGCAACGGCGGTAATCAGCCCAAAACTCATCGAAACACCTCCAGTACCCGCCGTTCAAAGCCCTCTTTGATGGTGCGCCGTACGTCATCCGGATCGGTAATAAACATCTCATGGATGTAGAGCACGCTACGATCTTTGGATACATCCAGGCTCAACGTGCCCGGTGTCAGGGTAATCAGGCAGGCCAGCAGCGTAATTTCATAACTGGTACGCACATCCAGCGGTACCGCCACCACTCCCGGCCGTTTGTAGTGTTTGGGTGTGACGACATCACGCGCCACCCGCAGGTTTGCCAGGAACAGTTCCCAGAGAAAAAACAGAATCAGCTCGATCACCAGCCACACTTTAAACAGGATTTTTCTGATAGTCTGCATCGTCAGGCTCCCATCACCGCCTCGATATACTCGGAGGGTTGCAGCAGTTGTTCGGAGGCCGCCATTGCCAGCAGCAACACCGGCTCGGCCACCAACCCGATCAGTATCGTCAGTAGCGTCAGAATAATAATCGGCAGCACCAGCACCCGCATCCGGCCCATGTTCTGGTTGGCCGCAGCCCCGGCAACCAACTTCTCAGAGGTGTCCGGTAACGGCTTCCAGAAGGCTTCATTCCAGATCTTGGTCATTGAGAAGAGCGTCAGCAACCCGACCAGCAGCGCGGCGGCGACAATCACATACTGTTCAATCTCCAGGCCGGCTCGCACCAGGGTATACTTGGCCCAGAATCCGGAGAGTGGCGGAATGCCCGCCAGTGAGAGCGCCGGAATTAAAAACAGGATCGATAGTCCCGGATAGGCCCGGTACAACCCGCCCAACTCCTTTAGTTCATAGGTACCGCGCAGTCGCTCCACCGCGCCACTGATCAGGAAGAGATTTGTTTTCACGATGATGTGATGCACAATATAAAACACCGATCCGGCAATTGCCAGTGGTGTAAACAATCCTAATCCCATGATCATATAGCCAATCTGGCTGACGATATGAAACGAGAGAATCTTGCGAAACTCATACTGCGCCGCCGCCCCCAGCACGCCCACCACCATCGTGAACCCGGAGAGCACCAGGATCAGCGTGTGCGTATAGCCGACATTCTGCGTGAAGAGCAGCGTAAACACACGGATCAGCGCATAAACGCCCACTTTGGTTAACAGCCCCGCGAAGATTGCCGAGACAGCTACCGGCGGTGTGTGATAGGACTCGGGCAACCAGAAGAAGAGGGGAAAGATCGCCGCCTTAATCCCAAAGGTGATCAGGAAGAGCATCGCCAGCGTTGTCACCAGTCCCGGCTCGGCCGTATTATGTAACTTGATCGCCAGGTCGGCCATATTCAGCGTGCCTACCACCCCATAGAGCACGCCCACCGCCGTCAAAAAGACTGCCGACGAAACCAGATTGATGGTGACATACTTGAGCGCGCCTTCCAGTTGCGCCCGCTCCCCGCCCAGTGCCAGCAGCACAAACGAAGAGATCAGCATCACCTCAAACCAGACATACATGTTAAAAATATCGCCGGTTAGAAACGCGCCTGACACCCCCATCAGCAGGATGTTGAGCAGCGGGTAGTAGCCAAACGACTCGCGCGCCGGGTCGATCCCCAACCCCGATAGCGAGTAGATCATGACGGCAAACCCCATCAAGGCCGTCAACACCACCATCGTGGCACTAAACAGATCGGCAACCAGCGTAATGCCGTAGGGCGCGGGCCAGTTGCCCACTTGCGTTGCCTGGATACCGTCACGCCAGACTGTCGCCAGCAGCAGTCCGGCGACGACCATCAGCGCGGTTGATCCCAGCAGGCTCAACCAGCGCTGCACCCGGCACGCGCGCCACGTCAGGATCAGGATGGCCGATGTTCCCAGTGGAATAATAATGGGCAAAACGAGCAGTAATTTCTGCATTCTGTTACGGTTCTTTCGATAAACTCAATCACAAATGCGTCACCGACTCTTCGGCGGGTTTGATCCGGTCCAGGTCATCGGTGCCGACCGACTGATAGACGCGGTGGAAGAGTACCAGTGCAAAGGCCAGCACCGCAAAGCTGATCACAATCGCCGTCAGAATCAGTGCCTGGGGCAGCGGATCAGCCACAAACATCACTATCTCCTCCGCACCCTCAGGGAGCAGCGGCGGCTCGGCCCGCGTCAACCCGCCCGAGGTAAAGATCAGCAGATTGACCGCATGACTCAGGAGCACCAGGCCAATAATCAGCTTGACAATACTGCGCCGCATCATCATATACAGGCCGGCGGCAAACAGGCCCCCGACAACAATTGCCAGGACTACCTCCATAGGTTACTCCTCCGCCAGATTCAAAATAATTATCATCAGCACCCCCAACACCACCAGGTAGACTCCCACATCGAACACCATGGGCGTGCCAATCTCCAGGTGCCCCAACAGGGGTATGGGTATCTCCACCCACTTGCCGGTAAGAAACGGCTTTCCCGTCAACAGCGACACGCTACCGCTTGCCAGCGCCAGGAGCAACCCGGACCCGACCAGCAGCGGCGGGTCAACCGCCAGTCGGTGTCGGGCAACCTGCACATTGTAGGCAATTGCCCACATTGCAAAGGCCGCCGCCGCCAGCAACCCGCCCACAAAGCCGCCCCCCGGATTGTTGTGCCCGCGCAACAGCAGAAAGATTGAGAAGAAGACCATCAGGGGCGACAGCAGGGGTGTTGCCGTGCGCATAATCAGTGAGGTCATTCGTCCTGCTCCTCTCGCACGTTGCGTTTGCTCAGAACGAGCTTGAGCAGCGCATAGACGCCCACCCCTGCCAGGGAGAGCACCGTAATTTCGCCCATTGTATCCAACTCCCGAAAGTCTACCAGGATGACATTGACAACATTGTGTCCATGCGCCTCAGGGTAACTCTTATCAATATAGAAATCGGAGATCGAAGGACTGAACTGGACGTTCGTTGCAATCAGCACCAGTGTGGCAATTAAGGTACCCGCCGTCAGCGCCACGGCGGCATCCCGAAGACGTGCGCGCCTGACCGTACCGGCTCCATAGCGCGGCAGCCGGTACAACACCAGCACAAACAAAATCACCGTCAGCGTCTCAATTGCAAACTGGGTCATTGCCAGGTCAGGCGCGCTAAACAGGACAAAGATGAGCGACATGCCATAGCCGACCACACCCAGCGCCGCAATCGCTGCCAGACGCGACCGCGCCCGCACCGCCATCCAGGCTCCAAACAGGATCAGCACACTCAATCCGGCTTCGTAGGGGCGAATCTCCTGAACAGTCAGGCTCTGCGGCAGATCGTTCAGGCGCAGCAGCGCAAACCCGACAAACCCGACCATCGTCAGCACAATGGTCAGCATGTAGTAGCGCAGGTAGCCATGCTGGATCAGGCGCGTCTGCTCGTGGGCAACCCGGTTCAGCCCATCCATTGCCCAGGTGTACCAGCGATCCGGCCCCCAGCGACTGAGTGAGGTCGGACCGGCCGCCAGTCGCATCAACCACGCATGACCAACGTAGACGCCGACACCCCCCGCAACGGTAATCACACTCAGGAGCAGCGTAAACGTCAGCCCATGCCAGAGCGCCAGTTCAATCTCGGCGGCGTGCCCGGTCATGGCGGCAGTCGCCGGTTGGATCACCATCGTAGCAATGCCGGGAACCAGCCCCAGAAACAGCCCGGCACCGGCCAGCACCACCGGACCCAGCCACATAGTCAGCGGCGCTTCGTGGGGATGTTTCGGCGTCTCCGTTGCCGGGCCGATAAAGGGCCGCAGTCCCACGATCCCCGCCGCGCCCACGTAGAAGATATTTGCCAGCACCGCCACGCCAATCAGCAGATACTCGGTGAAGTGCGCTTCCAGGGTGGCCTCGTAGAGCAACTCTTTGCCGATAAACCCCAGGAAGGGCGGCAGGCTCGCCATGGACAGCGCGGCAATCCAGGCGGCTCCGGCGGTAATCGGCATCGCACGCCGCAGCCCGCCTAACTCATCAAGGCTGCGCGTACCGCTCTCATGATCAATCGCCCCGGCCACCAGGAAGAGCGCGCCTTTGTAGAGCGCATGCCCCAGCAGGAACACCAGCATCGCCTCGGCTGCCAGTTCCGTGCCTACACCGATCAGCATCACCAGAATCCCCAGGGCGCTAACCGTGGAGTAAGCCAGGATGCGTTTGATATCCACCTGTTGCCAGGCCAGAAACGCGCCCAGCAGCATCGTCACCGCGCCGACACTCGTAACAGTGTACTGCCAGGCCGGGGTGCCACTCAGCGTCGGGCTCAACCGTGCCAGCAGATAGATGCCCGCCTTGACCATTGTTGCTGAGTGGAGATAAGCACTGGCCGGGGTCGGCGCGGCCATGGCATTGGGCAGCCAGAAGTGAAACGGAAACTGCGCCGATTTGGTGAACGCGCCCAGCAGGATCAGCCCCAGAATCGGCAGGTAGAGCGCATCGCCGCGCACTAGCGCGCCCGCACCGGCCAGCGTGGATATCTCCATGCTCCCGCCGACCTGCGCCAGGAGGATCAACCCTGCCAGCAGGATCAGCCCACCCGCGCCTGTCACCAGCAGCGCCTGCCATGCCGCTGCGCGCGACTCCTCCTCCTTATGCTCAAACCCGATAAGCAGGAAGGAGCTAAAACTGGTCAACTCCCAGAAGACATAAAGCGTAATCACATTGTCCGCCAGCACCAGACCGAGCATCGAGGCCATAAAAATGAGCGTAAACGCATAGAAACGGTCGATATGCTCGTCCTCGGCCAGGTAGCCCGCCGTGTAGAGAATGACCAGCGTGCCGATCCCGGTGATCAGCAGGGTAAACAGTAAACTCAACCCGTCCAGATAGAATGAGAGATTAACGCCGACACTGGGAGCCCAGGCATAGGAAACACGCAAAACCTCGCCTGCCATGATCGCCTCGATCTGGCTGACGAAGTAGATGAACAGGCCCAGGGGGAGCAGTGCAATCAGCCACCCTGTGGCCCCGCGCCCGATCCGTCGTAACCAGGGGGTTACTGACGAGAGCGCAAATCCCGACAAAACTGCTGCAAGCATGAAATCTTTCCATGTGTTATGACAACACTATCAGCAGATGCATATTGAGTTGTTGGAGTAGGATGGATCTTGCAGGTATTATAACAAGATCTGCGGCATTCGGTGTCAGCGGTGATCGTCAGCTTCCGCTCTTCCGGGTAGCGGGCTACCTTGCGGAATACCGCGCCGCTTACGTGTTATCACACCTCTCGCGCAGCAGGCGGAACCAGCGGTAGCCATATCCCTCCAGGGGAATCCGGTGCGCACCATCACTAAACGGCTCATACAGATGATCGCCAAAGAGATCACACAGATGCCGGCTCTCGTCGGCATTTACATCAAGCGTTACCGTGCATGCTTCCGCTGCGAGGTTATGAATAGCAACGACCACACCCCCGCGCCACGTACAGCGATGGGCAAACACCTGAGGCAGATTCGTATGGATAATCTCCCAGTCCCCCCAACCAAACTCCGGACAGTTCTTGCGTGTACGGATCATGCGTTCCACCGTATTTAACAGCGAGCCGGGATCACGCTGCTGGCGCGCAACATTGATTCGCTCAAAGCCATACTGCCCACCGCTGAGCACCGGGCGCACCAGTTCCTCCGCCGGCACAGTCGAGAAACCGCCGTTGGGCTCATCCGACCACTGCATCGCAGTGCGAATGCTGGTGCGTTCTTCCAGGCTTAGATCGTCGCCCATGCCGATCTCCTGCCCATAGCGCAGAACGGGCGTACCCGGCAAGGTAAACATCAGGCTGTAGGCCAGACTAATGCGCCGCTGGTCGCCATTCAGGAGCGGCGCAATCCGGCGGCGCAGTCCCCGCTGATAGATCCAGGCTGCCTCGGGTACATTGAGCGCCTGACAAAGTTCCTGCTGCTCCGCATCGGATAGCCGGCCCAGATCCAGTTCATCATGGTTGCGGGTAAAGTTGACCCACTGCCCGGTATGGGGAATCTGGGGGAGACTCTGCATCCCTTGAATAAGCGGCTCGGCAGACTGACGCGCGAGTGCCAGGAACATCCGCTGGTTCCCGATAAAGTTAAACAGCATATGCATGCGATTGCCGTCACCAAAATATTCGGGAATCAAATCGGTGGAAACATTCGCCTCGGCCAGCAGAATAGCATCGCCGCGCCGCCAGGAGAGAAACTCGCGCAACTCTTGCAGATAGGCATGCCGATCAACCACCTCGGCCTGCTCTTCAATACCCTTGAGTTCGATCAGGAAGGGGGCCGCATCAATACGAAACCCGGAGACACCTAACTCCAGCCAGAAGCCCATAATCTTGGCAATCTCCTCGCGTACGGCGGGATTGGCAATATTCAGGTCGGGCTGGTGCGCATAGAAGCGATGCAGGTAGTAGGCTTCGGCCTGTTCATCATAAGTCCAGATATTTTCCTGAACGCCGGGGAAGATCACCTCATCGGATGCATCGGCGGGGCGTTCATCTGACCAGACATAGAAGTTGCGATACTTTGAATTTCTGTCCCGCCGTGCCTGCTGAAACCAGGGGTGCTGATTAGACGTATGATTGACCACCAGATCAACTATAACCTTGATTCCCCGCCCGCGTGCCTGGCGTGAAAACTCTACAAAATCGCCGAGCGTCCCCAGACGATGATCAACGTTGTAGTAATCAATGACATCATAACCATTGTCCCGGTTGGGTGTGGGGTAAAACGGCAGCAACCAGATACAGTTGATACCAATTCCATTCAGATAGTCCAGGCGTTGCGTCAGTCCCGAAAAATCACCGATACCATCACCATTTGCATCCATAAATGTCTCAACATCGAGACAGTAGACGATGGCATTTTTGTACCAGAGGTCAACCATGAGGTCGATCATAGCAGTATTCTCACTTTAATGTTTTTGTATAACCCGGTGTTATCGATCACCGAACGTGTCGTCTTCCTTTTATTGCCCCGGCCGGCCGAACCGTCCCCAGGCATATCCAACCAGGAACGCCATGCCCGTCATGGGGCGGAACAGCGACAGTAACTCTGCCCCGAATGTTCCAATCATAAATCCCGCACCCGTTGCAATGCCCACCATCGTCCAGGGCCGCTCGCTGGTCATTTGCCGGATGTCGAGCGCCTGTTTCACCTCGTCCGTGCGCTGCTGCACCCGCGACTCGAGCTCCTCAACTTTGTCGGTCATCGCCGCGCGTGTGGCATCAATTTCCTGCCGAATGGCCCGCGTTTCTGAATCCATAATGTGTTCCTCTCATAGAAATAGGGCATAATCGTAGCTACTGCTGCTTCTACCGGCATGCAGAAAGGATTGCGTACTGTTTTGTATATATCTGCCGCATCTGGTTTCGTTTTGTTTGCAAGTAACGTGCCACGGCGCAATAGAGAACGAATAACATAGAACTGAAAACACAGCACGCCGGCACATATCCACTGAACAACATGTTTTTCTTTATCCGGGATTCTTTCTGTAGCATAAATGTTTTCCATGGTACAATCATAGCAACCGAGGCGCGCGGACATAACTGTAATGCCGCAGAGCAGGAAGAGGGAACCTATGCCATCGACCACACCGCCAGTTGAGCCGGTCAATCGGACGGTGAATGATCAGCCCTGGCCGGAGATTGAACTCCCACCCACCCAGGACGAACTGCCCTATGACGATGGAGACAAGATGGAATCACCATGGCATGCCGACAATGCAACGCTGATCAAGGCCAGTTATATTGCATTCCGGGGCGGCTATCTTACCGACTTTTATGTTGGCGCGAATATGTTTGTCTACTTCAGCATGCAGCAGGCGCGTAACCAGGACTACCGTGGGCCGGATGTCTTTATTGTCAAGAATGTAGACGGCAAACGGGAACGGCTCTCCTGGGTGGTCTGGGATGAGGATGGGCGCTACCCGGACGTGATTTTTGAACTGCTCTCACCCAGCACGCAGCAGATCGATCTCGATGAGAAGAAACAGCTTTATGCAACAACGTTCCGCACCGGCGAATACTTCTGTATTGCGCCACAGGTGGAACGGCTCATCGGCTGGCGCTTTGAGCGGCGAACTTACGTTCCCATTGAGCCGGATACACGCGGCCGGCTCTGGAGTGAGGAACTGGGCCTCTGGCTGGGGCCGTGGCGGGGGACATTTATGGGACGGGAAGATACCTGGCTGCGCTTCTACCATAGCGATGGCTCCCTGGTGCTGCTCCCCGATGAAGCCGAGCGCCGGCGCGCCGAGAATGAACAGCAACGCGCCGAAGCCGAACGCCGGCGCGCCGAAGCCGAGCACCGGCGGGCCAATGATCTGGCGGCACGCATGGCGGAAATGGAAGCGGAACTCAAGCGCTTGCGGGGTGAGGAGACGTAAAACCAGTATCGTTTACAAGAACTGGCGCAAAGACGCAAAAATCGCGGGAAAACATGTCCATTTTGTGTCCTTGCGCCTTTGCGCGAGCCAGAGCGTTGCGCCTAAATCACAATCTCGATCTTCTGTCCAAAGGCTTTTTCAAACAGGCGTGTGCGCCGGTTCGCATCCCACACCTCAACCGTTGCATCGCCCACCGCCCGCACATGCACCCGGATGCCGTCCTCGCCGATTTCGACCTGCAGGCTCTGGACAACCTGGCTTTTGCTACGCTCCAGGTATTCCGAGATACGCAGCAGCGCGCTCAGACGAGCCAGGCGCTCTGCGTCATCATCCGCCAGGATCATGCGATACTCATCCACATCCACCGAGCCCTTGCGGTGGTAGCGGGTCAGCAGCGCCAGCAAGACGACTTCACGGTGGGTAAAACCCTGCAACGACGAGTTGAAGATCAGGTAGGCCGAGTGCTTATGATGATCATAATAGCCCACCTCGACCCCAATATCATGAAGCAGCGCTCCATAGGAGAGCAGTTCACGCTCCCAGCGACCATAGCCGTGCAGCGGTTCGAGTTGATCAAAGAGGGACAGGCTAAGTTCGCGCACCTTGGCCGCATGGATCGCCTCATAGTTGTGGATCTTGGCAAGATTCTGGATGCTGAACCCGCGTTTGTCGTCAAAAAGCGGCACCTGCTGGCCCTGGAGGAAGTAGTCATAAAAGAGCCCTTCGCGCAACCCCTGCCCACTCACCAGCAACTCTTCAAAGCCACCCTGCTGCATCAATTGGAACAAGATCACCGCCCCCGCCACGATCACATCGGCGCGGTCCCGGCTAAGTCCCGGAATAGCCTCACGGTCCTTGAGGCTGCTGCGCCGCAGCATATCCACGATCTCTTCGAGCGCCTGGCGTTTGAGCACATAGCCATGCAGCCGGTCAAGCGGATACTTACGGCGCTTCTGATCGATCCGCGCCAGATTACGCACCGTCCCTCCCAGTCCAGCCATGGTCGGGCCTGTCTCCGACTTGAGCCAGTCAAGTTCCTTAAAGGCTTCAACCGCGCCCTCTTCCAGCGCACGAAACTCCTTTTTGCTGATCGGGTCCGACTTGATATAGCGCTCCGTAAAGCGTACAACGCCCACCTGCTGCGAAAACGTGGTACTGAAGGCACGCCCGCGCACAGCCGTCACCTCGGTGCTGCCGCCGCCAATATCAACGACGATGCCATCAGTGAACGGAAGTGAGTTAATGGCTCCCAGGTAGCCATAGTAGGCTTCCTCGTCACCGCTCAACACGCGCAGATCCAGATCACTCTCCTGCCGCAGCATCAACAAAAACTCTTCACGATTCGCCGCCTCACGGAGCGCGCTGGTAGCCACAGGAACAATCTGTTGCACCTGTGCCGACTGACAGAAGGTGTAAAACATTTTGAGCGCCTCAACTGCGCGCCGCATTGGGCCGGGCTTGAGCATGCGATCATCGCCCACCCCCTCCGCCAGGCGTACAGTCTCCTTAACTTCGTCAACGAGCCGAAAACAGAGATGCGGTCTGTAAGCCATCAAGATCAGGCGGGTTGTGTTTGATCCCAGGTCAATAATACCGATGCGCTCTTCCATTGGTGCCTCATTACGTTGTGAAATTTGCCTCTATAAGTGGTCTATTGCAAAAGGCGTGCCGTCCCTGGTATCATGGAGCTATGCAACCAGAGATTGATGTTCACTGCCGCGCCGACTATGCCTATCCCGGCCGGCCGCTGCATTTTACCTGGGAAGCTCGCACCTACACTGTTGAGCAACTCCTGTCTCCCTGGCGCGAACCGGATGTCTATGGCTTTCAAGTTGCTGCGGAGGGGCAGATCTTTGATCTGGCCTATCTGCCGCATGCCGACAGATGGGTGCTACGGCGCGTGCAGCGGCGTGCCGGGTAATGGCATTCCCGGTGGTTCGATGATCATTCACACGCGTTACGCGGTCACTGAACCGAATGCGTATTTCGCCTCCGGCAGGGCGGAAGGAACCGTCTTTGTTTGATGAACACTGAAAAAATCCGAATATATGAGGACCGGACGGCATGTACCACCGTACAGCCCGGACTCTGGAGTCCCGGCTTCAGCCGGTGAACGGCCGTCAACCGGCTAAAGCCGGGACTCCTGGAGCAATGTCCGGATGAATTTTTCAAACTTCATCAAATTCACCGTGTAACTGCTGTCACTCAGCGTACATTACCAGATCTCTCCGCATAGACTAACGCAGGATCTCAGCTAAATGGACTACGACCGTTTCCAGATCGGCATAATCGATCACCAGCGGTGGCAGCAACCGCAGGACATTCGGGCCGGCCGGCAGCGCCAGCACGCCGCGCTCCAGCAGGGCGCTGAGATAGGGCTGGACGCGCTGCTTCAGTTCCAGGCCCACAAGCAAGCCCTGCCCGCGCACCTCGCGCACCTGGGGCGATGCCAATGCATGCAGGCGCTCCAGCAACCATGTGCCCTTCTCGGCCGCCTGCCCCGGCAGATCGTCGTCCTGCATCACCCGCAGCGCCGCATGCGCCGCCGCACAGAGCAGCGGATTGCCGCCGAAGGTGGTACCATGCGCGCCGCCGGGCAGCGTGCCATGCCGCTCGTGCAAGACCACCGCGCCCATCGGCAGGCCCCCCGCCATACTCTTGGCAAGCGCCAGCATATCGGGAATCACGCCGCTATGCTCAACCGCAAACAGCTTCCCGGTGCGCCCGAAGCCAGTCTGCACCTCGTCCAGCAGCAGCAGCGCGCCCTGCTCATCACAAATGCGGCGCGCACCTTCCAGGTAGCCCGCGTCGGCGGGACGCACCCCGCCCTCGCCCTGCACCGGCTCCAGCAGGACGGCTGCCGTCTGCGCGTTGACGGCTTCCGCCAGCGCCTCCAGATTGTTGTAGGGCACATGCGCAAATTCGGGCACCAGGGGCATAAACGGTTTCCGATATTTGGCATCCCAGGTGGCACTCAGCGCGCCAAAGGTACGCCCATGGAAGCCGCGCATCGTCGCCACAATCCGTGGGCGTCCCGTCAACAGGCGCGCAAACTTGAGACTCGCCTCAATCGCCTCCGCCCCGCTGTTGCAGAGGAAGATGCGCGCGGGAAAGGACAGTGCCGCCGCCAGCGCCTCCAGGTAGGCCGCCCGTTGATCATTGTGAAAGATCTCCGGGCAACTGATCAGCCGGGCCGCCTGATCCTGCACGGCGGCGATCAGCGCGGGGTGGCTGTGGCCCAGGTTGGCCGCGCCCTGCCCACCTACGCAGTCGATAAACATCCGCCCTTCGGCATCCCACAGGTGTGCGCCGCGGCCCTGCACAATCGTAACCGGGCGCTTGGGATAGAGGCCCACCTCATAGCGCTGCTCAATAGAGATAAGTTCGGTATTTTGCATCATGCCTGTAGCAACCACTGCCGACGCTGCCGCACACGTCAGACCGACGCTGCAACACGGGCAGCCAGGTTGAGAATGAAACGGCTCCAGGAAAAACAATCAGTATGATCATTATAGCACGGGGGGAAACAAACCCGACGGGCGAGCATGTCTGCCCGCCCGTTGCACATGGGGGAATGAGGGATGTCTACCACACGACCACTCGCAACATGTGGTACGTCTGGCGCGTAGTAGATCATGCCACACGCGAATGAATGCTATATGAGTCCGGTATGAGGACCAGATGAGAGATACCGTACCATGACATCTGTTACGACAATTCTACAGGGACGTTACGAACTTCAGCAGTTGTTGGGGCAGGGCGGGTTTGGGGCCGTCTACCGCGCGTACGACCGCCGCCTGCAAACGACCGTTGCCATTAAAGAGACGTTTGATCACTCGCCCGAGGCCGGCCAGCAGTTTGAGTTTGAGGCGCGACTGCTGGCGGGTCTGCGCCACCCGGGGCTGCCCACCGTAACCGACTATTTCATGGAGCAGGACGGGCAGTATCTGGTGATGGACTATGTGCCGGGCGAGGATCTGAGCAGCCACCTGGCACGCCAACCCCAGGGCCGCATGCCGGTCGCAGCGATTATGCCCATCCTCGCGTCCCTGCTGGATGCGCTGGAGTATATGCACACTCATGTGCCGCCGATCATCCACCGCGATATCAAGCCGGACAATATTCGCATCACGCCGGAAGGCCAGGTCTTCCTGGTTGACTTTGGGCTGGCGAAAGCCTACAACCCGGCCCTGAAAACCACCGCCGGCGCGCGGGCGGTCACGCCGGGCTTCGCACCGCTAGAGCAGTATGGCATGGGCACCACCGATATCCGCTCGGACCTCTACGCGCTGGGGGCGACGCTCTACACCCTGTTGAGCGGCACCGAGGTGCCCGAAGCGCCCCAGCGCGCGCTCCAGGATACACTGCTGCCGCTGCGCCGGCACAACCCGGATGTACCTACGCAGTTGGAAGCCGTGGTGATGCGATTGCTGGCGATGCAGCCCGCCGACCGCTACCCGGATGTTGCCACGCTGCGCCGCGATCTGCCGACCATCCCGGAGCCGTCGGGGAAGCTGGTACAGACCCACGCCCACCGCGAAGCTCAATCCGCCGCCCGCTCCGCACCGGCAACGGACAGCGCCCCTGGCGCGGGGATCACCACCCGGGTGCTTACGCCGGCCCTGCCGGATAGCCTGACCTATGCGGCCCTCTGGCGCAGGTTCGCCGCCACCCTGGTTGACGGCATGCTCATCCTGGTGTGCAGCATGCTGCTGGGCGAGGTCATCGGGCTGACGTTGCGGATTCTGCCCACCATCGCAGCCTGGCTGATCGGGGCGCTGCTCGTCTGGTTGTACTACCCGCTGCTGGAGAGTTCGGCCTGGCAGGCCACGGTCGGCAAGCGGCTGCTGGGGCTGGCGGTGACGGACCTGTACGGTAACCGGATCAACTTTGGGCGCGCGCTGGTGCGGCATATCTACCGGCTGGCATCGGCAATGATCCTGCCCGCGCTGGCGTTTCTGCTACGCCTGGTGCGCCGCCCCGATCTTGTCGTGGCTCTGCTGGCGCTGGTACCGCTGCTCTTCGCCAACTTCTCGGCCACGCGCCAGGCCTTCCACGACTGGATGACGGGGTGTGTGGTGGTGCAACTGCGGCGTGAGGCGTGAGGCGTTTTGTGCGCCTCACCGTCGCTGCGTATCCGCATCCCGAAACAACCGGCGTAGCGGGTACACGAAGCCGGGAATGACCACACCACCCTCCAGGTTATCGTCGTGTCCCAGTTGGCGAATCCGGGTTGCGGATTGATACTCCAGCACCGTCCTGGTGCGCGGGTAAACCAGCCAGATCAGCCGGGTACCCGCCGTCAGATAGTCCTGCACTTTTATCTGAATATCCTCAGCCGTCTCCGAGGGCGAGATAACTTCCACCGCCAAGTCGGGGGCCAGCGCCCAGAAGCCCTGCTGCTGGGCGGCAGGCGGAATGCGCTCCTTGCTGACAAATGCCAGATCGGGCGCGCGCACGACCGACTCCGGTTCTGGAGCGAGGATAAAACCGGGTTCGGCTGTATACACCTCACCCAGGTCATGCTCATCAACATACACGCTCAGGGCAGCCCCCAGGCGCGCAGCATACCGTCCCTGCACTGGACTGGCAGGACGCATCATCATCAGTTCACCCCGTACCAGTTCATAGCGATTCTCGTCGTCAGCCAGCGCATACAGGTCAGCGATGGTCCAGGGTCGCCCTGGATGCGGCACACAGACTGGTTCAGCCCGTGGCGCAACGACCGACAGGGAAGAAATGTCTATTTCAAGCGTCATGGGTGGCATTACAACACCGCCTGTTTTCAAGAAATGCCCGCAGTTACGAACCCCCAGCAAGTTCTGATAGATGCGAAGCACGCCTCCATTATACCCCGCACAGCCGGCATTCAGCGTTGCGTCACCCCCACATCAGTGCGTGTCTGCTATACTGGAGGCGATATTTCTGCAGATTCTGAGGGGGAGTATAGTTCAATGGATGACCGGAATCAGCGTCGCAACCGATCAGGGCGGGCGTATACCGGCGATACGATTGTGATGCCGGGGCGGAAGCAGCGAGATGCGCAGCCGCCCGCCGCGCCTCCACCGCCTACCAAGCCCCGACTACCTCGCGCCGCGCCGCAACCCCATACTCGTCGCCCACTCTGGCCGCGTGTGCGGCAGATCTTGCTGGTGGCCCTGGTGTTCTTCCTGGTGGCCTTTGGTCTATTTTACTGGCAGGTGCGCAATGTTGCGCAGGCGATTGTGGTGGACGAGGTGCGCCCCAACCCGCCGATTGCCTCGCCGCTGCTGGGCGGCACGAATGTCCTGCTGATCGGTGTGGACGAACGGCCCGACCATCCCGAAGAAGGCGTACGCAGCGATACCCTGATCCTGGCGCATATCGACGCAACCGGCCGCTGGGTCAGTCTGCTCTCAATCCCGCGCGACTCGCAGGTAGAACTACCCGACATCGGCGTCACCAAGATCAATGTAGCTTACGGGTATGGACATGACTACGCAGCCGAGTTGTATGGGCCGGAGACAACGCCGCAACAGGGCGGAATGGCGCTAGCCGCCGAAACGGTGGAAGATTTCCTGCAAATGCCGCCGGGGATGCGCGTCCACTACACGGCGCAGGTGAATTTTGACGGCTTCGCCGGGTTGATCGACGAACTGGGTGGGATCACGGTGAATGTGCCGAAACTGATTATTGATGAAGCCTACCCCACCGACGATTTTGGCATTATGCGGGTGGAGTTTCAGCCGGGGGAGCAGCGCATGGACGGCGCGACGGCGCTGATCTATGCCCGCACACGCCATGCCGACAGTGACTTCGGGCGCGCCGAGCGCCAGCAGCAGGTGCTCCGCGCGATTGTCGCCGAACTGCGCGCCAAGAGCATGCCCGAGCGGGTCGCGGCGATTCCGGGGCTCCTGGAGAGTATCGCAGGTCAGGAGGGGGCAACCCCGCCGGTGCTGACAACCATGCCGATTGCCCGGCCGGATGTGCTGTTAAGCGGCATCGTCCTGGCGGCCGGGATGGATCCGGAAAGCATCAACCAGGTGCGCATCTCCCCCGAAACCGTGGCCGTCAATGAAATCGGCTCAAACCTGGTCTGGGATCCGGCAGGCGTGCGCACCATCCTCGATCAGTGGCTGACGCGGCCCAGCGAGCAGGCGGAGCAGGCAACGGTGCAGGTGTTCAACGGAACCGCTATTCCCGGTCTGGCAGGTGATACGGCCATCCAATTGGAGCAGGCCCGGTTCACCATACTGCCGCCGGGAAATGCCCCGCCGGGAGACTATCCGACAACGGTAGTCTATGATGTCACCGGCAAGCCGATCACGGCCCGCCGCGTGGCCGAAACACTGGGGGCCGAAGTGCGTAGCGGGCAACCGCCCAACGACCTTATCAGCGGCGCGGATATCGTTGTGGTGCTGGGCACGAATACCACCGGGTTGTGAGGAGCAAGCAGGATCACAAATGACGGGGTGACAGGGCAACGCGGCAACACCCAATCACCTGTCACCCCACGCCTTACGGACTACGGACTACGGACTACGGACTACGGACTTCGGACTACGGACTACAGACTTCGGTTCATGCCTCATCCATCGTGCGCAGCACCCGGTGGGCTCGCAGCGCCAGCCAGAGCGCGAAATGCTCATCGGAGTTGTTGAGGTCCAGGCCGCTGATCTGCTTGATCCGCTCCAGCCGGTAGAGCAGCGTGTTACGGTGAACATGCAGTGCCTCGGAGGTTGCGCGCAGGTTGCCCAGGTGATTGAAGTAGGCCTCGAGGGTTTTGATCAGTTCGCCATCTTGCTTCTGGTCGTAGGCCGCCAGTGCCGACAGCGTCTCACGGTAGAACGTCCAGAGTTCCGGCGTCTCGCGCAGGCGCACCAGTAAACGGTAAACCCCCAGGTCGCTAAAGGCGACCACCCGCTCAATGCCAAAGAGCTGCCGCCCCAGCAGCAGTGCCTGCTCCGCCTCCTCCACCGTCCGGGACCACTCAGCCAGCATGGGCGCGGGATTGCCCAACGACAGCGTGATACCGGGATAGTCTGACGCCAGCCGGTCGCGCAGAGCATCGGCCAGTTCGCGGGGACGCGGTGTGCTGTCGGTAAGCGGCAGCAGGCAGAGCACCGAGGTTTCGCGCTGAGAGAGCGGGGCCGCAATCCCGCGCCGGTTGAGTTCACCCTGGATACTGCTGGACACCCGGTTCAGCGCGACGCTGTTGTCATCATCCAGGCGAAACAGTAGCGCCACATGCGGCAGTGTCAGGTTATAACCCAGTTCCTGACCACGTCGTATCAGCGCGGCCGGGTCACCGGGTGGCCCCGCTAGAATGTTCGCCACAAAATCGCCCCGCAGCCGCTCTTCCGCCGCCTGAACTGCCTGCTCTTTGGCAAACTCCAGGCCGAGCGCGGATGCTCCCTGCCGGGCGGCCAACCGATCCCACTCATCCAGATTGACACCGGCCAGAGCCAGATAGCCGGTAGGATAGTGGGGGGGACCGATCGATTCAACCCAGATCTGCTGGTTGAGCAGCGAACTATCGCCCGATTTCGTTGGCCGTAGTGCCTGGAGGGCAATACGGGCCGACCCGCGCCCCCGCTGGGCGCGCAGTTCGCCATTCGCCCCATAGCATGCGACACTCTGGCCGGTCCGTTCCGCGAGTGTCTCCAACAGGCCGGGCACTCCATCGCCGGCCAGCGAGCGCTGCGTCAGCGAGTTGTAGAGTTGAGCACCACGCCGCTCCAGTTGCGCCTCGTAGTCGCTGACCAGCCGCGCCACTTCGCGCTCAACCTCGCGTAGATCACACCCATTGGGCAACTTGAGTAGTGGGAGACGGGCCTCCTCAGCCGCGCCGGCATCCTCAGCCTCAACCGCACCAGTGACCGCAATCGCTGCGACCGGAGCCGTCGAGAGTCGCCGGACCAGGTTTGCCAGGGTCAGGCGCGAGTCCAGCGCCAGTGCCGCTTCAACCGACAGCAGCGCCAGTTCGCCTCCCCGTAACTCGGCAAAAGCGGGAAGGGTTGTCCGCAGCATCGCTACCCATGTAACCTGGTGACTCAAACCGGCTGAGCCGGCAATAATCGTTGTCCCAATTGGTAAAGCCAGACGTAAAATATCGCGGACGGTGACGCTTCGCATGGATTATCTCGCCGCACTTTCTGCACTATGATGTAAACGGTCAGAGTGCAACTGCGGGCGCAGAGTCGCACACTGACCGCCGGAGCCGTTTCTCATCCTTCATTATAGCATGCCGCATTAGAAACGCACACATGACCGTTACTCGTATGCTCGTATGATTTACCCGTGTTACGCGGTCACTGACCCAGAAAGGCGTCTCGCCTCCGGCAGGGCGGAAAAATCTATCTTGTTTCACGCACATGTTACACCGGGTGCAACATGTGCGTGAAACAAGATCGAAAAGTACCATACTGCCGGAGGCGAATCGAGCTTTCACTGAGTGGAACGTCCCGTTTAGACACGCACTGCGTACGTCGTGTAATTTACTATATCAGAAATTTCTCTCTATTGTACACAGTCGGGTTACGATTAACTTGCAGGGCGGGCAAAGATATATGTCCAGGTAGTTGACGAACATACGCACACGGCGTATGCTTGTGCTATTGGCGAAATTTAAGCAGCAATTGGGCAGATGTTATGGAAGAGGTTTCGAACGATTTTATCTTTGGTACACTGGCAACGGATCAGCAGCGGCTGGCCTTCTTCCGCACCGAGATGTCAGGCGTTGCGCATCGGAATCACATCCAACCGCTTGATCCCCTGCCTGGGCAGGAGGTCTGTATCACCGTCACCATTGGCCCGCAGGTTGTCGCCGACAATGTCACCTGCTACTTTACCACCGATGGCACAGTACCCGCCGGGCGGCTTGGTGTTCCGGCACCCGGCAGTCGCAGTGTCGCGTTCAATCGGATGGCGAGCGTGTGGAATATCTTCCTCTGGGGGTACCTGGAGGAGTGGCAGTGTCAGCTTCCACCGCTGTTGGAACAGACAACTGTGCGCTATTGCATCGAGGCCTGGTCTTCGCTGACCGGCCAGTCGGCATGGGCCAGCGAGATTATCGGCATTATCGCCGATGATGGTAAGGGGCTGGAAGATGCCGGTCCCGACTACAACTATCTGAATGATATCGGTGCGGAATTCGGGTTGACGTTTATTCAGCATGCCCGGACCTTTGCGTATCAGGTTGACCGGGAACGCGCCCCCGAGTGGTTACGCGATGCGTTAATCTACCATGTCTTTGTGGACCGCTTCAATCCGGGCGAGGGACGCTCCTTCGTTCCTACAGATGACCCGATGGCCTTTCATGGGGGCACAATCCGGGGGGTAACGGAGAAACTTGACTATATCGCCAGCCTGGGAACCACGGTGATCTGGCTCTCGCCGATCTTTCCCAGTCCCTCCCACCATGGCTACGATACCACCGATTACCTGGGAGTTGAGGCCCGCATGGGCACCATGGAGGATGTCCGCGAGTTGATCGACGCGGTACATGCCCGTGATATGCGGGTGCTGTTCGACTACACCGCCAACCACTGTTCCAGCGCGCATCCCATTTTCCAGGATGTGTTGCAAAATCCAAATAGCCCCTACCGCAACTGGTTTACCTTTCTGCGCTACCCGGATCTCTACCTGTCGTTTTTTGGGGTAAAAGATCTGCCGCAGATCAATAATGACTATCCTGATGCCCGCCGCACTATGATTGATTATGCACTCTACTGGCTGGAGCAGGGCGTGGATGGTTTTCGTCTGGACTATGCGATTGGTCCTTCGCGGGCCTTCTGGACCGATTTTCGTATAGCAACCCGCAATCTAAAATCCGATAGCGTGCTGCTGGGGGAAGCGGTCGATACCGCCGACGAGATGCGTTCCTACATGGGCCGGCTTGACGGCTGTCTGGATTTTCTGCTGCTTCAGGCAATCCGGCTCTTCTTTGCTTTCGGGTCGATCACGCCGTCACAGTTTGATGCCTTTGTCCGGCGGCATCTGACGGCTTTCCCACCGGGCTTTGTGCTGCCGAGTTTTCTTGACAACCACGATATGAACCGCTTTGCCTGGGTGGTCCGGGGCGATATGCGCCGGCTGAAGCTGGCGGCGCTCTGTCAGTTTACGCTCCCGCACCCGCCAATTATCTACTATGGCACCGAGGTCGGGATGAGTCAGGTACGTGATGTGCGCCATGCCGACGGCAGTGGGCATCCCGAAGAGTCGCGCCTGCCAATGATCTGGGACGAGAAGCAGAATCTGGCGCTGCTGGACTTTTACCGACAACTGGGCCAACTGCGCAGTCGCACGGCGTCGGTGTGGCGTGGTCCCCGCCGCACCCTGTATCTTGACGATGCGCGTAGTCTCTACGCCTTCGCCTGTGCCGATGAGCGCGCGCCCCACACAGCCCTCTACCTGGTGGCATTTAACAACAGCCCCGGAACCCATGCCATTCCGCTGCCGGTCGGACAGCGCTGGGAGCTGATCCTGGCAAGCGAAACCGCGCATCTGGTAGACGGACAACTGACCCTCTCGGCCTACGGGGGGGCCGTGCTGCGCACGGGACCGTAAGGGCCAAAATCCGCAGGGGCGAAACAGCGTTCGCCCCTGCGGACTACAGATTACGGACTACAGACTACGGCTTAAAAATAAACCGCGCCCACCATGCCCCACACTCCCAGCAGGAAGACACACAGCAGCGCGGCCAGCGTCAGCAGGGTGTAGTAGCTGCGCTTCCAGATCGACCAGAAATTGCCAATCCAGGTCTGCACGGTACCGGCCAGCATAGCCAGCGTCAGCAGGGCGCAGATAAGCGGCAGGATAAACAGCGGAGCCCAACCGGCAGGTATGCCCAGGAGCAGGATGTTACTGCCCTCTACGCCCAGGCTAATCAGGAGCGCCACCAGAGCGATGGGGAAAATCACCAGCAGCATGCCATTGAGCGCCGCGATCCAGGGCGCAAAGCGCAGCAGCAGCGGTGGCGGCTCGGTCTCGCGCTGTCGCTGCCGCTGCACCAGCCAGATGATCGGCCAGACCAGCAGCACCGAGAGCAGCACGAGCAGGCCAATACCAAACAGGAGTAACTGTGTGCCGCTGTTGCCCTCCAGGTTTGCCAGACGCAGCAGTTCCGGCAGCACCAGCACCTCGTCCGCTGTTACAAAATCCGGCTCCGTCAGCGTGGCGATACAATTTGCCTCGGGCGGGACACTCGGGTTCGCCAGAAAATCCTGAATGATCTGATCCGGACACTCCCCGGACAGCGCGGCACCGTGGGCGGTGTTGGGGAAGACATACTCATAGCTCTGGGGCAGGGTTGTGGCGGCGGCAGCGGCAAAAGCGGGCGGCGTGATCGGATCAAACTGCCCCGATAAGATCAGCGTGGGAATCTCGCTGTCCACGGGCGCATCAATCGGCGGCCCCAGCGGTTCAACATTCCAGAGATCACAGGCTTCCAGGAGACTCTCGGCATCCGCCTCGCCCAACTCGGCAATTTTGGGATGCACGCCGGCCAGATCCAGATCACTCACGCTAAAGTCGGCATCCTCGGCACACACCACCGAGAAGTACATCCCGTGGGTGAGCGTCCGATCAAAGATGATCTGGGACATGATCCGAGAAATCGGCGCATAGCGTCCCGCATCCGCCGCATAGATCATCTCTGGGAGGAACGGCAAAAGAAACGAGGGATAAAGCATCTGGAAGAGCGCCTCAAACAGCGAGTCGCCATCCAGAACCGCATCATAGGTTATTTGCGTTTCCGGATCGGTCAGTTGAAGCGTAACCGGGTCCGCATTCAGGCGTTCGACCAGAGCAAAGAAGGTTTCCTCAATGTCGGGATAGGCTTCGTTGCACGCGGGGTCGGCGGCGCAGGCTGCAAATAGTTCGTTGAAGGCGCGGTCCTGCGACTCGGGCACCTCCACCAGAAAGTTAATCTGCGGTGGGGCGACCGCATCCAGGATTACGCTACGCAGCCCTTCCGGATGGTTGCGCATCACATGCAGTGCCAGCGTTGTGCCGTAGGAGACACCGTAGAGGTTGATCTGCTCATAGCCCAGCGCCGCGCGGATGGCATCCACATCGGCGGCATTCTCGACACTATCAAAGGCCGACAGATTAACCCCCTCCTCAACCAGCCGGCTGCGGCAGGTTTGCAGCGCTTCATTCGCCAGTTGCTCCTCTTCCTCGTCGGGCAATACCCGCCCAAGATTCTCGATGGTCAGTTCCAGGAACTCGGGACAGGCGAGTTGGGGCTCGGAATAGCGTGTGCCGCGCTGGTTAAACAGGATGACATCACGGTTGAAGGGGAACTCGCCACTGATCACCAATTCTTGCAGGTAGGTATCAATGGTCGAACCGCCGGGGCCACCCTGGAGCATCACCAGCGGATCGGGGGCCGGGTTGGGCGCGCTACTCGGAATAATTGCCACCGCCAGGCGAATCGTCGGGCCGGTCGGGTTGCTATGCTGCTCCGGCACCGTCACATAGCCACACGCGACCTGCTGCGGTATTGCCACGTTGTCCGGCAGGTTGGGCAGGTCGATAAAGTCACACGTCGCCGCCTCGAACGCCGGGGTGCGGGGCTGCGCTGCGGGGGCCGCCGTCACTCCGGCGCCCACCGGCAGCAACGCCACGCAGCAGGCCAGCAGCATGAGCAACCATGCACCGGGATGGAAACGTATGGGTTTAGACATGCACTTCTCTTTCTAACATCTGGATCAGTAGGAACAGTGTGCAATGCACACCTGTACTGTAGCACAGATCAGGAAAGGCGAGAAAACAGCGTGCAGGCGGTGGGGCATTGGTGTAGGTGCGGCTTGATGAACATTGAAGATTAAATCCAGATATCGCCGTTCAGGCGTCCCGGCTTCAGCCGGATCAGGCGTTCCCGGCAGGAGGCCCCGGCCCCGGACGGCATCCCACCGGCTGAAGCCGGGACTCCCGGTCATTTCATATCCGGACTATATGCGGAAGCGTGCGTGGCAGCATCTCAACCCATCTTCCTCCCCGACCGCGCCGGTAGATCGAAATGCTGCACCCTCCCGTCAGCGGTGTAGCTAAGTTCGTAGCTGCCATCGCTGAAGTTCACCCGGAGTTGTGTCCAGTCGGAGCCCTGCTCCCAGCGCAGGCCCAGCGTGTGATCGTCCGTGTCGAGCAGGGTGAAGCTGCCATTGAAGGCCGGGTGGCTGTTGCGAAAGCGGATCAGCGCCAGCAGATCTTGCACCACCGGCCGCTGCAAGGCCACCGCAATGTCTGCCGGGGTGTAGGTGGGCCGGTTGATATCGCGCCCCACCTGCGTTTCCGCCAGCAACTGCATATCATTGGTGCCTGCGAGTAACCCGACATAGTAGACCTGCGGAATGCCGGGGGCAAAAAACTGGATCGCCCGCGCCAGCAGATAGTCGCGGTCGTTCCGGCCCAGCGCATCGTAATAGGTGCAGTTAACCTGGTAGAGATCCAGGTTGGAGGCCGCCGCGCCGGTGGCCTGGCGGCTCTGGCCGCCGCTCTTGATATGAATGGTTTCTACCAGGGCATCCAGATCCTCGGGCGGGATTAACCCGGCCCCGGCGACCGGGTTGGCACTGTCTGCGCCGATGTCGATCACGCCGATGCCGTCGTGGGTGTCGAGCACGGTGATGGCGTTACGCGGGCTGAGCGCCAGCCACTGCTGCAGATAGCGCGCCGTCCGGTTGAAGCATGCATGCAGAATGAGCGGCGGCAGGGCGAAGTCGTAGACTCGATCAACCCGCCGGGCAATCTCGATCTGTTGGCGGTAGTAGGAGTGGATCTCCACCAGCACTTCGATGCCCACGGTTTTCGCATAGCGCGTCAACTCCTCAATAAAATCGAAAGTCTCCGGGAGCATAAAGCAACTGGTACCGGGTTGTTTGATCGCATAGCCCACCGCATCCAGCCGGATCATTGTGATGCCATGCGCCTGAAAGGTATCGAGAATCGCATGCAGGTAAGCCACACCCTGCGGATGCCGAACATCGATATCGACCTGCCGGCTGGTAAAGGTGGTCCAGAGAATGCGCTTCTCACCATTTTTCAGCGTGACAGCCGTAAAGGGCAGACCGGGGCGCGGACGGTAGATCTTCAGCAGGTCGGCTTCGCCGGCCCCGTGGGGAAACACGCTGCCCAGGGTCAGGAAGAGCCCGGCGTAGGGTGAGTCGGTTCCCTTTTCCGAAAAATCCTGGAAGCGGGCCGACTCGGTGGAGATATGATTGACAATCAGGTCAGCCATGATATCCAGGTGCCGGCTCAAGGACTGAACAGCGGACCAGGAACCCAGGCGCGGATCAACCATGGTGTGGTCTATCGGATCAAACCCGGCATCCGCGCCATCAATCGGGTGAAAAAAGGGGAGGATATGCACGCCGCCAAAGAGACCCTGCAACGGCCCCAGCAGCAGGCGCTCCAGCACGTCAAAGCCGGCACCGCCGAGGCGGTCGGCATAGGTAATCAACTGTACCTGATTTTTCATCGAGTGAGCCTCCACGCTCTATGATCGAGGGGCGATATTTTTTGTAGGCGGCAGCGTGGCTGCCGCACTCCAGATCCGGCAACGTGATCATATCACACATTATGCCGTGGGGCTGCGCGGCGCATTACGCCACCGCCTGCTCCTCCGCGCTTGGCTCACCCTGGTCGCGCGCCTTATCCCCGCGAATCTCCGGGAGCGCCGCCGGGTCGATAAAGCCGTGCGCGGCGGCATGTTCGGCGGCGGCCTCGGTATCCTCTACCAGCAGCATATCAACACCCTGGCTGTGGACCTCCTTGGCCAGGCGATACACCTCGTCGTCGCGCTGCTGCGCGGTGACATCCCGAATGTAGATCGCCGCGACCCGCTCCGGGGAATCATATACCGCCTGCCGATAGATCTCCGCATCCTTCTGCCCACTGTCACCGATCAGGATAAACGGCAGATTGGGATAGATCTCCATCAGGTGCCGAATCTGCTTGCCTTTGTGCGCCTGGTGCCCCGCTTTGATAAACTTGGTCTCGTCAATTCCGAGATCGCGGAGGAAGAGCGGGCCAACCGGAATATCGTGCGTCTCCATGACCGCGATCAGGAAATCATAGAGGTTCCAGGCATTACTAGAGAGATAAAAGATTGGATTAAATGTCGGTGCATCCGCACCCCGCTGGAGCGCCCGGTAAAATGCGCCCACCCCCGCGAATGGCGCGCGCGACCGCGCATTGTTGAGCAGCGTCAGGCGGGCAAACTGGATGAAATTATCCGCATTGGAGATCATAATTGTGTCGTCAATATCGCTGACAACCACGAACTGGCTGCTGGACGGTGGAATCAGCACCTTGCCGGTCTTCTGGAGCGGCCCCTGCTCTTCCACCATGCTCTCCAGCAGTTCCAGGGTAATATCGTGCCAGGGATGATCGGTGGGTGGCGGAGTATTCGGCTGGAAGTGGAGATCGAAGAAGCCCTCGTTGTCGGTGACAACTTCCTTAACGGTGTCATAGAACTGCGCCCGCAGCCGTGCATCGGGGATCTCCTCGCTCCGGAAGCGCTGATACATATTGAGGATGTTTTTCCAGACCGTATCCTGATCTTCAATTTGCATAATCTCGCGTTCTTCGAGGAGGCGACCTTTCATAAAGATCTCCTGCGGAGTACCATACCCATGGTAGGGCAGGATCTGCAGCGGATCAAACAGATTAAAGCGCTGCTTCAAGCGCAAGATGGTTCCGTCAACCGCCTCTTCGGTATTGTGCCCCAGCTTGTGTAATACATCTTTCCACGATGACATTGGCTCTCTCCCTGGCGTATCTGGCGTATATCAACAAAAACTGCGCCGTGTAGCGTTCTTCTCATGAGCAGAACTTATGCGGTGAACGTTCAACCCGGACGTTTGATCAGATGAAAGCAACCGCGCCTCTGGCAGGGTGGAAGCGATCATCTTTGTTTCTAAAAATTTGCACTTTGTGCAAATTTTTAGAAACAAAGATAAAAACGTACCAGGCTGCCGCAGGCGAAGCTGGCCTTTATCGGGCGCAAACACCCAGTTTGATCACCCACTGGGTAACGTGTGTCATGAGAAGGTGATCACGACCAGTTGCTGTAGGACACTGGTTTGCAAGAAACATACCATGCATACCATGCAAGGAGGCGAGGCTATGGCACCGAGGAAGAAAGCGCTGGTGCTCTCCGGTGGAGGCGGGCGCGGCGCGTACCATATCGGCGTGCTGGAGGCGCTGGTAGCCCAGGGCTGGATGGAGGATGGCAAGGGGCCGGATATCATCGCGGGCACCTCGATTGGCGCGATAAATGCCGCCGCGATTGCCTCCGGCCTGACGATTGCCCAGCTTAAACAGCGCTGGATGGCGATGCATACCGAGGATGTGCATCGCCTCTCGTCCGACCTACCCGCTGTGGCCCGCCCGCTGCTGCGCTTCTTGATGCGCAGTGTGCTGACCTCCGATGCGCATGGTGGGGCGCAGATGCAACTGCCCGAAGCGGAGCGTGGTCTCTCCCCGCAGGGACTGTTCGACCGACTGGGGCAACTCTTCCGCACCCGGCCCTTCCGCAGCCTGCTGGATACGACCCCCTGGCGCTATACCCTCAGCCACTGGCTGGACTTTGAGCGGATCAACAGTCCGGATGCCCCCGCGCTGCTGCTGACGGCGACCGAGCTGCAGAGCGGCGCACTGCAGATCTTCTGCAACCGGCGGATCAAGGAGCGTCCGGAAGAGCGGTTGACGATTGAGCATCTGATGGCCTCATCGAGTATTCCGATTGTCTACCCATGGACCGAGATCGGCCGCGGCAAGTATTGGGATGGAGCGCTGCTGGCGAATACGCCGCTGGGGTCGGTGATTGACCTGGCGGGAGGCGAGGATGTGGACATCCTGGTAGTAATGATGACGCCCTGGAACGCCGACGACAATGAACTGCGCCGGCTTGCCGACAACCGGCAGATGCCCGACGATCTGGTGCAGGCGCTGACGTTGACGCTGGACTGGACGCTGCTGGCCTCGTATCGCGCGGCGGTGAAGATGCTCCGGCGCAGCAATCAACTGGCCGAGGCCGCCGCGAAGCTGGCACGCGCCGCCGATCTGACCGGCGATGAGAGCCTGCGCATGACCGGGCCGATTCCCCCGCGCATCTCCGAGCCTACCGTGATTGCCCCGGAAAAGCTTATCCCGCTTGACTGGATTATCGACTACGAGGAGCAGAACCATCAGGTGCTGTTTACGCAGGGCCGGGCAGATGCGGAGCGGGTGCTGGGTTTACGGGTAGGGGGTAGGGGGTAGGGGTTAACGGTTAGGGGTTAGGGGTTAGGGGTTAACGGTTAGGGGTTAGGGGTTAACGGTTAGGGGTTAACGATTAGGGGTTACGGGTTCATGCTGAACGCGGACGGCGGACGGCGGACGGCGGACGGCGGACGGCGGAGCGCTGAGTTTGTGCTATACTGTTACAGTGTCTCTAGCAAGTATGAATAGCCCATATACGAATGGTAGAAGATACCATTACAACGACCGATATAACGCTTGATCATGTGCCGGCGCTGGCACGCCGCTTACATCCGGTTGATCAGGCCCGCCTGATTGCACGGCTGGCCCCAACGATTGAGCAGGTCGTCACCGTTTCCCCCGCGTCGGAACAGGCGACCCCGCCACCGTTGCGGGGTCTTCTCGCCGATCTGGGCACCGCTCCATCCGATAGCGATATCACCGACGTTCAATATGAAATGTGGAGTAACTTTCCAGACTACATCTGCGGGTGCCGTTAGTTATACGAGTTACGCGGTTACCATGCAACCGAGACGTCTGCCCTGACGGAAGCCCGACTCGCCTGCGGCAGCATGGTACTGACTTATTCTTTTTCACAAAAATGTTGCTCACAGAGCAACATTTTTGTGAGAAAATCCAGAATCTTCCACATCTTCTTGCCACGCTACCCCGTACCTGGCATCTCACACCTATACTACCGTTTGTTGCGCCGTCTGGAGATCTGGATCGTGCCAGTGCTGACATTCGCGTTCGTTGTGCAGTTAGTGGGGTACCAGCGTAATCTGGAACCAGCGCTGCCAGGTTGCAGTTGCAGGCGATGACAACACATCGGTATGAGGTTCGGGGTATGAGCAACCAGTTTCTAGCCACCAAATTTCACATCCCCCCCTGGCGCGCTACGGTGATCTCCCGTCCGCGGCTGCTGGAGCGGCTCACCGCCGGGTTGCGCGACAACCGCAAGTTGACGCTGGTCTCCGCTCCGGCCGGGTATGGCAAAACGACCCTGATCACCGGCTGGTTGCATGCACTGGCGCAGGCGAACGCCGACCGGCGCGTCACCTGGCTGGCGCTAGGCGATGCCGACAATGATCCGGCGCGGTTTCTGTACTACTGGCTGGCGGCATTCCAGCAGGTAGATGCGGCGCTCAACGAGAAACTTCAGCCCCTGGTGAGCCTGCCCCACCTGCCGCCAACGACCGTTCTGCTGGATACCCTGCTCAACGAACTGGCGATCCACACCTCGCCCTTGCTGCTGACCCTGGACGATTATCATGTTATCACCCACCCGGACATTCACGCGGCGCTGGATTATTTTATCGAGCACCAGCCGGCGCATGTGCATCTGGTGCTGACCACCCGCGCCGACCCACCTTTGCCGCTGGCCCGCCTGCGGGCTCGGAGCCAGATGACCGAGATCCGCGCGCGTGATCTGCGTTTCACGCCGGAGGAGGCGCACCAGTTTTTCGCCGACGCGCTGAATCTGCCCCTGGACGCGGAGGCGCTCCAGGCGCTGGATGAACGTACCGAGGGCTGGGCGGCGGGTTTACAACTGGCCGGGTTGGCGCTGCAAAATCAGCCTGATCTCCAGCGCTTTATCGCAACCTTTCGCGGCAGTCACCGCTATGTGCTGGACTACCTGGCGGAGGAAGTCCTTCGCCGGCAGGGAGAGGAGGTGCGCGCCTTCCTCACCCAGACCAGCATTCTCGACCGATTTAACGCCGACGCCTGTTCTGCCCTCACCGGACGAACGGATGCGCAGGCAGTCATTGCGCACCTGGAGCGGGTCAACCTCTTCGTTGTTCCGCTGGATGATGAGCGCATCTGGTATCGCTACCATCACCTCTTCGCCGATTATCTGCGGACGCTGCTCACCCGGTCCGAACAGGCTGCGTTAAACCGGCGGGCCGCGACATGGCACGCAGCCAACGGCCTGCCGGTAGATGCGGTGCAGTACGCCCTCGCCGCCGATGATGCCGGGTTTGCCGCCGATATGATCGAGCGGGCCTTGCAGGAGGATACAACCTGGTCGGGCGGGAATGTTGCCCTGTTATCCTCCTGGCTGGATGCCCTGCCTCCGCAGGCGTTGCAGGAACGGCCCCAGTTGAGTTTGAATGCCGCGCGCATTCTCTACCTGGCGGGGCGTTTTGACCAGGCGGAAGCCTGCATCGCGCAAACTGAGCACACCCTGTCGGCACAACCGGAAACCGCCGAAACCGAGCAGATGCGGGCATTGGCGGCGCTGTATCGCGGTTCCATCGCCGCCGTCCGGGGCGATGCGCAGCAGGCGCTGGCGCAGACCCACTTTGCCCAGGCGCGCCTGCCACGGGCGGATCACCTGGCGCATGCGCGGGCATTGTTCAGCCTGGGGCTGGCGTATGAACTCTCCGGTCAGACGGCACTTGCCGTCCAGAACTATATCCAGTCGAGTGAAGAAGCAACCGCGGCCGGTGTGCTATTTCCGGCGATCCATGCACGTTGCGCCGCAGCACAGGCACAGATCATCCAGGGGCGGTTGCATCTGGCCGAGCAGAGCTGTCACGCTGCCATTGAGCTTGCCGGCGCTGCGCGCCTGGCTCCGCTGGGGCTGGCCTGGTCCATTCGCGGCGGCATTGCCCTGGAGCGCAACGATCTCGCCACCGCCGGGCAGCACTTGCAGGAAGGGATTGCGCTGGCGCGTCAGGGGGGCCTGATGGATGATGTTGTTGTGGGGCTGGCATTTCTGGCACGATTGCATGCGTATCAGGGTGATCCGACGGGGGCCCTCGCCACCATGGGGGAAGCACAATCCATCATCCGGGGGTACGAAGTTGAACGGATGGACATGCTGGCGGCGGCGCATCGGGCGCGCCTGCTGCTCTACCTGGGGCAGCAGGCAGCGGCGGCGGAGTGGGCCACGGCATATCAAGCCGTTCGTGGCGAGTCACCCCGCGCCTTTGAAGAGCTGACGCTGGCGCGCATCCTGGCGGCAACCGGCACGCTGGACCCGCTGCCGACCATCCTGCAACCGCTGCTGGAACAGGCAGAGGCAGCCGGGCATGGGCAAACCTGGATCGAGGTGATGCTGCTACTGGGAGTATTGCATCAGGCCCGGCAGGACACGCCCGCCGCGCTGGGCCGGCTTGAGCAGGCGCTGCGCCGGGCCGCCCCCGAAGGCTACGCACGCATCTTTCTGGATGTCGGTCAACCGCTGTTCGCGCTGTTACCCCCGGCGCGTCATGCCGCCCCCCAATTTGTGGACACCCTCCTGGACATGGGTCGGCCTGACGGCACAGCTCCCGCCGCGCCCCAGGCGCACTTATCCGAACCGCTCAGCGACCAGGAACTGCGCGTGCTCCGCCTGATCGTGGCGGGGAAATCCAACCGGGAGATCGCGGCGGAACTGGTCATCACCGTGGGCACGGCCAAGTGGCATGTGCATAACGTCTTGCAGAAGCTGGGCGTCAACAGCCGCCCGCAAGCGATTGCCCGCGCCCGCGAACTGGGCATCGCCTGATCTGGCGATAGGCATTCCCCCGGCCTGTTCCGGCGGACGCGCAGAAGCACGTCCCTACCCGCACCCCCTATCCTGCATCATGCGTGAACCTATCCATGACCCTATCTTGCGATAGGCGACCCCGGCCTGCTCCAACGCTACACTGAGTATGTCTTCAATCGACGCGCGACCATCAAGGTCGTTGCCGGACGTAGCGAAAGGAGTTCGCAGTGGCAACCCAATTCTCAATACAGGCCGGTAAACCCTGGAAGGCCCGCTTCTTCACGATCTGGGGCGGGCAGGCAATCTCGCTGCTGGGAAGCCAGTTGGTGCAGTTCGCCCTGATCTGGTACCTGACCGTAACGACTGGTTCGGCAACGGTGCTGGCAACCGCCGCGCTAATCGGAATGCTACCCGGTGTGATCCTGGGGCCGCTGGTCGGCACCCTGGTTGACCGCTGGAATCGCCGCTGGATTATGCTGCTTGCCGACGGCAGCGTGGCCCTGGCGACGATCGTCCTGGCCCTGGTCTTCGCCCTGGATGTCGCGGCGCTCTGGCATATTTACGTGCTGATGTTCATCCGCTCCCTGGCCGGTGGCTTCCACGGGCATGCCATGAATGCGTCAACGTCGCTGATGGTCCCGGTCGAGCAGTTAACCCGCATCCAGGGGATCAATCAGATGCTCACCGGCGGCCTGAACGTGGTGGCCGCTCCGTTGGGGGCGCTGCTCCTGGATCTGCTGCCGCTCCAGGGCATCCTGGCGATAGATGTAATTACCGCTCTGCTCGCCATTCTGCCGCTGTGCGTGATCCGCATACCGCAGCCGGAACAGACCAGGCGAGCAGCGGGACAGTCCGCAGTGCAGGCAACTGTCTGGCAGGATTTCAAGGCGGGGGTGCGCTACATGCTGGGTTGGCCGGGATTGCTGATTATCGGTCTGATGACGGTGGGGATTAACTTTACGATTATCCCGGCGTTCGCACTGCTACCGCTCCTGGTCAGAGACTATTTCGGTGGGAATGCCATCCAGCTTGGCTGGGTCGAGGCGGCGATGGGGATTGGCATACTCCTCGGCGGGGCGCTGCTGGGGGTGTGGGGCGGATTCACGCGCAAGATCCTGACATCCATGCTGGGGTTGATGGGGATGGGAGCCGGCACGCTGATGCTGGCGCTGGCACCCTCCTCCGCGCTGCCTCTGGCCGTTGCCGGGGCGCTGCTCGTCGGCCTGATGAACTCCATGACCATGGGGCCGTTCTTCGCCGTCATCCAGTCCACGGTCGAACCCGCTATGCAGGCCCGGATCTTCTCACTGTTGAGCAGCATCGGGGGCGGGATGGCACCGATCGGGCTGCTGATCGCCGGCCCGGTCGCCGACCAGGTGGGCATGCATGCCTGGTTCTTCCTGGGTGGATCGCTCTGTATTGTGATGGGGATAACGGGTCTGTGTATTCCCGCCGTGATGAATATCGAAGCAGAACGCGCTGTTCAGTTTGAGCCACTTGCTCCCGTTGCGGAGCAGATCGTGTAACCAACTGTTGTTTTCGCCGTTGACCTTTTGATGAGGTATGAAAGGAAGCATAAGATGAACAAGTCACACCACTATCGGCCACTGGTCTACTTTTCGCTGGCGTTCCTGACGACGTTTGCCTTCTGGTTTGCCGGAGCGTATGTAAGTTTCAGCGCGTCTCTACAGCAGAAGCCTACACTGGGAGGGAAGCAGGCGGAGCGCAGCAGGGTTTTCGACCCCCGCTGCGCTCCTTTCTATATCTAGACGATAACAAAATCCTGAAATGTAACCGCAAAGCCATCGCCCTGCGGAGCCGCACACATCAGGCCGACCTGCAAGGTCGGCGCAGCACTGAGATAGCCTTGTCGGATCAGGGTAAAGTCTGTACCATCCCGCGAGAAATAGACCTCGACGGCCGTACCGCTGCGCTGCACCCGAACCCAGATCGAACGGGGATTATCTGTCAGCGGAACGATAGACCAGTCCGAGTAGTCGCGGGTAATGACCGCACTCGCTTGCTGGACGCCATCCAGATATTCGACGCCACACTTCAACCAGACGGTTTCGCGTTCGCGTACCATCAACCCGGCCTGATCATAGAGGGTGGCATAGTTCCCGCTGATCTTGACGGTGGCGGTAAAATCGCCGGACACCTCCTGGTAGTAAAAGTGTGCGTCGTCCTTGATAAAGTCATGGAGCGTGACCCGCCAGAAATCCGTTTTTCCGTCTGCCGTAACGGTTATAGTACCGTCCTGCTGGTGCCATCTGGTTGGTTCGTTATACCAGTACATTCGATCTCCTTCGCCTGTGATAGGCAGTATGCAGACGAATACAGACTTGCGATCATCTGCCCTACGTGCCCCGATTCTACCATAGGAGGAGTGCCGCCACATCCGGACTTGCTATGCTGCTACCTGTGACTCCACGCACAGCGCCGCCCGCGCGTGCCACTCATGAACGATGTTGCGCATCAGCAGGGCGCAGTCGAACGCCACCGATCCGGACGGAAAATGTGCCTGGTCTTCAAAGAAGTTCGACTGTACCGCCTGCACCTCCAGCGGCGTTACCTGCCAGGTCAGGCTCCGCAGTTCCAACCCCTCATAGCGCCCCGGCTGCGGCGTGGCCGAGTAGCCCAGCGCCCCGGCTGCGAAGAAGTCGGAAGCAGCCGGCAGCGAGCCAAACACCGAGCCGGCGGGCAGATCAGCAGCCACGCGGGCGGTGACAGTCACGCAGGTTGCACCATCATCGCTCTGCAGCGCCACAGAGTAGCGCTCATCCTGCTCGTGTACGCTGAAGCGGGCGTGATGGTGCCGTCCAGGAAAGAGCGTGCCACCCGCCAGCACACTCAGCCGTGAGGAGGTGTCGCGCCGGGGAATGTAGACGCCCTCGCGGCGGGTGCCCTGGTCGTCCCACTCCACGGCGATACGGTGAGCGGCGTTCTCGGAGGCGAGGCCCACCATCGGCGGCACAAAGCGTGGGCGGATCTGGGTAAGCCGGATCAGGCAGATGCCGGCGATTCCCACGCCATTAACACATTTGGGGCGGAAGGGCGCGGGCAGCAGGCGCGCCGGCACATCAGGATCAACGCGGTAGTTCACCAGGATGCGGCGGGCAATCACGCCCCGCACGGCGGGTAAGTTCAGCATAGCAGTCTCCTTTTTGTAGAACCCCTTGACAACCGACGTTTCATTCTGTAGTATAGCACATATAAGTAAACATGTTTACTTTTTCACGGAGAGTTATTGCGATGCCGAAACCAGCCGGACGCACCGAAAAAGGCGAGCGCATGCGCGAGACGATCCTCGCCGCCGCGCTGGAACGGTTCACCACGCGCGGCTACCACGAGACGACGATGCGCGAGATTGCCGCCGCCGCCGGGCGCTCGCCGGGCCTGACCTACCGCTACTTCGCGCGGAAGGAAGACCTGGTTCTGGCGATGTATGACCAGTTGGCCCAGGAGTTTGACACGGCGATTGACGGGCTGCCGTCCGGGCCGCTGGCAGCCCGCTTCACCGCGATGATGCGTGCCCGCTTTGCCCAGGTCGCACCTTATCGCGGCGTGTACCAGGCCATCCTCGGCTCGGCGCTCAACCCGCAGAACGAACTGGGCATCCTGGGCACGGCCAGCGCGCCGCTGCGGGCGCACGTTATTCACGACAACTTTGTGGCGCTGATGGCGGGCGCAACCGACACACCGCACGCGCGGCAGCAGGTGGATGAACTGGCGCTGGTGTTGTACGCAGCGCACCTGGGGTTGCTGCTGTTCTGGCTCTATGATCCAACTCCCGGCTTTCGCGCAACGGAGACGCTGCTGCGGCTGAGTGAGCAGGGGCTCCGCCTTGGGCGCCGGATGCTGCGCCTGCCGCCCGTGGCGCGGGTGCTGACCGACCTCGCCGCCGCGCTGGAGCCGGTGTTTGGGGCAGAACGAGAAGCCTCCTCCACAACCGATGAAACCTGAAAGGAACACCTATGCACCATCCAACCCTCTCATCAGCCCTGCGCCACCCGCGCACCCAGATGCGCCGGTTTGCCACGGAACCGCCGACATTGTCCACGCTGCCCATACCCACCTGGGCCGGTCTGGTCGGCATTGCTGTGGGTGGTTCGGCCGTCTACGGGGCATCGCTTAGCCTGCGCTTTCCGCGCTGGCGGCCCACCGGCGGCGCGCTCTGGCTGGCGCTATCGGCCGGGCTCGGCTGGTGTGTCTTTGGCCCGGCATTGCTGCTCGTCACGCGGCGCAATGCCCTGACCTGCGCCCACGCCTGCCTGGTAACGATGGCCTACGGCGAGGCGGTGCTGGTGAGCGGCGCGCTTGCCAACCTGCTGCAGGCGCATACGCCATGCCACAACCAGGTCGATCCGCTGCGCTTCAACCTGGCAACAGTGGGGCTCTCAAATGTCGTCATGGCGACGGTGCTGGCGCTGCAACTGCGCGAACTCGGCGTACCCGCCAGGACCACGCTGCTGCTCTGGATGGTCGCGCTCAACGGCAGCGGCGCGCTCTTCTTCCAGTTGTTTCAGCAGGTGTTGCAACAGGAGACAACCGCATGAGTTTCCTTCCCAAAAACCCGCTCACCATGCGTGGCCGATTTACGCACTGTTGGCTGTTTACCTATCAGACCCCGGCCGCTGCGGTGCGCCACCTGCTGCCGCCACCGCTGGAACTGGTGACCTACCGGGGGTGTGCTTTCTGGAATATCGTCGTCTGCGAGATCCAGGCCATGCGGCCCGCGCCGCTGCCCGCCCTGGTCGGGATCGCCTATCGGCATGTGGCCTACCGGCTCTATGCGCGGGTTACAACTCGCCGTGGTACCACGATTGAAGGGCTCTACTTCCTGCGCAGCGATTGCAACCGCCCCCTGATGACGCCGGCGGGTAATCTGGTGACAGACTTTAACTTTCACACGGCGCCGATCCAGTTGCGCCCGGCGGCTACGACGACCCTGATTCAGATCGACTCGCCGGATGCACCCGGCTACGCCGCGTTGCGCCCGGATGTGCCCGCCCGGCTCCCGGCTACCTCGGCCTTCGACACGCTTGACGCAGCGGCGGCATTTTTGAAGTACCAGCCGGCGGGGATTTCCCTGGCGCGACCCGGGGTTGCCAATGTGGTACATATCACCCGGGATGCAGCGGCCTGGCAGAGTAAACTGGTGCATGTTGAGACGGCGACCTGGGCCTATCTGCGCGACCAGCCAGTGACGCCGGAGATCTGTTACCAGGTGGAGCCCATCGCCTACCAGTGGAACCGCGGTCGCACCTATCAGATAGAGGCATAAATGCCGATGCAGATCTTCCTTACCGGGGCCACCGGTTTTATCGGTGGACATATCATGCGGTCACTGCTGGCCCGTGGTCATCACCTGACCTGCCTGGTGCGTCCTGGTTCGCGCTCACGATTGCCGGCGCATCCCCAGGTCCGGCAGGTTGTGGGCGACTGGCTGCTGCCGGCGTCCTGGGTGGGGGCCGTGCCGGGGCACGCGGTGGTCATCAACAGCATCGGCATCATTCGGGAGCAGCGCGGGGCCGGCTTCGCTGCCGTGCATACCGCCGCGCCGCCGGCACTGTTTGCAGCAGCGGCGGAGAGCGGGGTCAGCAAGATCGTCCAGATCAGCGCGCTGGGCGCGGATGCGCAGGCCACCAGTCGCTACCATCGCTCGAAGTATGTGGCCGACCGGCGGCCGGCGGAACTGGGTGTGCCCTATGTGGTGCTGCGGCCCTCGATTGTCTACGGGCCGGGGGATCACTCCATGCGCCTGTTTGCGCGTCTCGCCGCCCTGCCGATCACGCCCGTGCCGGGGGATGGTCAGTATCAGTTGCAACCGGTCCACATCAACGACCTGGCGCGCGCAGTGGTCGCGGCGGTCGAACGTCCCGATCTGCACGCGCTCACGGTGGATGTGGGTGGGGCACACGCCCTCACATTTGCGGCAATCCTCGATACGCTGGCCCGTCTGCAGGGCAAGTTGCACGGGGCGCGTATCCTGCCCATCCCCTGGCCGGTGATGCGGCTGGTGGCCGCCATCACCGATCGGCTCGGCGTGGGGCCAATCACCCGTGAGGAACTGGGGATGCTGCGGCGGGGCAACACCACCGATATCGCCCCGTTTGTGAGGGCGTTCGGCTTTACCCCGCTGTCATTTGAGGAAGGTATTCGGATGCGGGGGGAAGTACACCCCATATCATCCCGCGAGAAATAGACCGCAACGGCTGTTTTCCCACCCCAAACATACCCATGCCGCACGGCTGAAAGATACCGTTCAATTCCGGTAATACTCCCCTGCTATACTACTGATCATTGAGGGCTTTATCCACCGGGATAGAGCTATGCAGATCAATCGGCCATCCCCGCCGCAAGCGGAAAGGAACGTTGTATGCAGCGCCTGGTTGCCCTGTTCGCCGTTCTCATGCTCATGCTCCTGGTTGCCGGTAGCGCCGGCCTGACCGCCCAGTCGCGCCGGCCGGTCTACCTGCCCCTGATTGTTCAGGCGGGTACACCCCCAACCGCCACACCGACCGTTACACCAACCCGCACGCCCACCGGAACAGCCACCATGACAGCCACGCCGACGGCCACAGCCACACCGACGGCCACAGCCACGCCCACCATGACCGCCACCCCGCAGCCGGAGGAGGTTTTCGTCACGACCTCACAGTTGCTGGAGGGTGAAACGTCGCGTCGTCTGGTCGGGGAGGTGCTGAACAACACCAGCCTGGATGTCTACGCTGTCCAGGTGACCGCCCGGTTCTATGATGATCAGGATAGCCTGGTTGCGGTAGCCGGTCCAACATACGCCCGGCTCTATCGGTTCCTGCCCCGCCGGCGTGTCCCGTTTGCGATTACCCTCTACGACCCGCCGGCTACGATTGCCCGCTACGAGCTTGATCTAAACTACGAAAACGATCCCGGTATTTTTACCTACGAGCCGGTGAATGTCCTCTCCAACCAGACGCGGGATATCTCGCTGGGCACGGAGATCTTTGGCGAACTGCGCAACGACCAGAGCGTGCCGCTGGAGAATATCCGGGTAGCGGCGATTGTCTATGACCGCGCGGGCGAGGTGCTGGATGTGGGATTCGATATTAAGCTTGAAACGCTTAATCCGGGTGAGACAACGACCTATGTGATCCGGCTCTACGATGTAGACAACCCGGCGGTCTTTCATAGCCGGCTGGTTCAGGCGGAGGGCGAAGTAGTGCCGTAATGCCGGCGGATGTGGGTTGGGTTTTGTTGACATTAATCCCATACGTTATTATCTGTGTGCGAAAGGACATGCAATGATTCCACAAACAGCATCTACCCGGCTGGAACCAGCGGTGCATCAAACGGAAGCGCTCACCCGCCTGGCGGACTGGTTTAAGTAGCGGCACACGTCCTATGCCGGAGCTATCCTGGTTCTGCCGACCGGCGGCGGGAAAACGTTTACTGCGGTGCAATTCCTCTGTAGCCCGACCGGCCCACGCTCCCAGGGCTACAAAGTGCCCAGAACGAACAGCAACCGCCGCCCTTCTATCCCTTCCATGAGCGGGAGCAGCACGACCTGGACGCGCTGGCCCGAATAGCTATCGCGCAAGATCTAGGACCAAAGGCCGATGATCAGCGCCTGCGGCTGGAGTATGCCCGGAAAGACCGCTACTGGCGCGCCTGCTATGCCGGCTACGACCTCTTCAAGGCGCACTATGACGCCTGTCTGCGCCGGATCATGGCCGGAGACCAGTCACCGCCGCCACCGCCGCCACGAAAACCAGTAACACCACCCCCACCCGATGAACCATCAGAGGAGGTCAAACAGATCGTACGCCAGCGGGACAACTATTGCTGCCAGTGTTGCGGCGCACCAGACTCCATGCAGGTCGATCACATTCGTCCACGCTACTACGGCGGTGGGCACGAAGAAGACAACCTGCAAATCCTTTGCCGGGTCTGTAATACGTTCAAGGGCACGGAAACGATCGCGTTCCGCACGCATACGTCCCCGCTACCATCCCCGCCGGTCAATTTTGCCATCCTCGCCTTTCCCGCGAATGAGCAGCGTAATGGAACCGGTTGGATACACTTTCTCAAGCGTAATGTAAATTTCTTCTATCGCTGTGCCGCCGTGCAATCGGTGAATATCCACAACGACCACATCTGTCATATTGTCCTGCATGCCGGGAACGATCCGGCCTGGGTTGCGGCCGATCTCCGCAAAGAACTCTGGGAGATGGTGTGCCGGGGGAAACCGACCGGAGTGTCCAGCATTCGGGCAATATGCTTCTCAGTGGCCGGCGCGGATCAGGCCATAGATCAGATGATCCTGCTCAGTACACCCACCGGAGCGATCCGCCGTATTCCACTGGACAGCTACCGCACCGCGCAGGCGGGTGACGGCACGGCACTCTGTGCCGCGCATCTGACCGATACGGCACTGGTCATCACCGACCAGGGAAACGGATATATCCGCACGGTGACGCAACTCCCGGAGGGCGCACCGAGCAGCGACCCGACATTGTTGCATCCCTACTGGCACCTCGTGCCGAACGAACGGATTGTGGCCACGCTGTCCCTGCCGGAACGGGCAGCACACGGCTACCTGGTGCTGCTGACCCACCGGGGACGCATCAAGCGACTGCCGTTGGAGGCCATCCACGCCGCCGGCATGGAGCGCTGCCAACTCATCACGCCGGATGCCGGGCAGTCGGTGGGCTGGGCCGTGTCTACGGCGGGCAATGACGACCTGATCCTCGTGACCCGCTGGGGCTACGCGCTCCGCTGTGCCGCAACCGACGTGCCGCTCATGGAAGGGCGGATGGCCGGTATCCCGGCGATGCGTCTCCCCACCATTGACGATATTGCCGGCATGGGCGTGGCGGTCTCAGCGGCATGGCTACTCTGCGTCACGGCCTCCGGCAGTGTAACCCTCAGATCCCCGGATGCTATCCCGCTTCAGCGCTGCGGTGAGGAGGGTAGGTATCTTCAGAAGATCGGCGCGGAGGCGGCCACCGTGATTGCGGCACACACCGTTACCCCGGCTGATCATCTGTTGCTCATCAGCAGCACCAACCGGCGTATGATCGTCCCGATAGCCAGAGTATTACGGCCCACACGGAGCCTATCCCGATACGAGATCCCCGAGTTGCGGCTCGCCGAGAGCATCGTAACCGCGCTTGTGATACCTGGGACATAACGGAACCCATACAGGTGATGAAGTGCCGGCACCCCTAACCTGTTCAGGGATGCCGGCACTTTGCTTATTTGCACGATATTACGGGGTTTATCGCCTCCGGCAGGGCGGAAGACTCCCCTCTTGTTCACAGAAAAAATCACAATGTGAATTTTTTTGTAAAAAAGATATAAAAGTACCATGCTGTCGCAGGCGAATCGGGCGTTCAGGTCTGATACCAGGATGGAACAGGCAGCACCGCGTAACTCCGGTAAATTTATTGTAGTGCCGCCTTCAGGCGGTTGGGTACACATCTCGAAGAACCAGTTCACAACCAATGTAGGCTTCTATATGTACACGATTATGGTCATTCACACGCGTTACGCGGTCGTTGACCCGGCGGGAAATGTCGCCGCCGGGACAGGCTCCTCAGGGACAGGAGTTACGCGGTGCGTGTCCAAGCGCGACGTTTCATCCAATGAAAGCCCGATTCGCCTGCGGCAGCATGGTACGCTTTTTTTCTTTTTCACAAACATGTTGCACAACGTGCAACATGTTTGTGAAAAAGCATGGAATCTTCCGCCCTGCCGGAGGCGATATCCCCCGTCAAAACCCGGGATCGTCTGCTGCATGCCGGCATTGGCCGTTTCGCGGTTTTCGCTCATTTCGTGGTGTTCGTGGTCCAAACTCCCACCGCGTAAGTCCTCTCAGTGAACGACGTTATTCCCGATGGACAACAACCCGTGAGAGGCACACCCTTCCCGCTACTCCACCGTCACACTCTTCGCCAGGTTCCGCGGCTGATCGACATCGCAGCCGCGCCGTACCGCGATCTGGTAGGCCAGCAGTTGCAGCGGAATGACCGTCAGCACCGGCGTCAGTAGCGGGCTGGTCTCCGGGATGTGAATCACATGATCGACCTTGTCGGGGAGCAGCGTGTCGCCCTCGCTGGCGATGGCAATCACATGCCCACCGCGCGCCTTGACCTGCTCGATATTGCTCAACATCTTCGCATAGATCCCATCGCGGGGCGCAATGCAGAGCACCGGCAGCGTATCATCGATCAGGGCAATCGGCCCATGCTTCATCTCGCCGGCCGGGTAGCCCTCGGCGTGGATGTAGCTAATCTCCTTCAGCTTGAGCGCGCCCTCCAGCGCAATCGGGTAATTCACCTGGCGGCCCAGGTAGAGCGCGTTGCCGGCATGGTAGTAATACTCGGTCAGCATCTCGCACTGTGCTTCGGCCCGCTCCAGCACCTGCGCGGCCTTGCGCGGCAGCTCGATCAACGCCTGCACATGCTCCCGGATCTGCGCGGGCGTCAGGGTGTTACGCGCCTGCGCCAGACGCAGCGCAAACAGATAGCCCGCCACCAGCATATTGGTAAAGCACTTGGTCGAGGCCACCCCGATCTCCGGCCCGGCATGCAGATAGATCGGCCCGCCATCGGCGACACGCGCCGCCTGGCTGCCAATCGCATTGACGATAGCCACACCGGGAACCTGCTGTGAGCGCGCCTCCTCCATCGCCGCCAGCGTGTCAACCGTTTCGCCGCTCTGGGAAATCGCCAGCAGCAGCGTCCGTTCATTCAGCAGCGGCTGCCGGTAGCGAAACTCGCTACCATAATCCACCTCGACCCGCACCTGCGCCAGTGCCTCGATCATAAATTTGCAGATCAGCGCCGCGTGCCAGGCCGTGCCGCAGGCCACTGCGTAGATGCGATCAACATTGCGCAGTTCGGCATCACTCAATGTGAGATCTTCCAGATAGACCGCGCCCGCCTCCTGGTCGATCCGCCCGCGCAGCACATCCATCAGCGCGCGCGGCTGCTCGTAGATCTCCTTCTGCATAAAGTGCTTGTAGTCGCCCCGCGCTGCCGCCACCGGATCCCAGGTCATCGTAACCGGCGCACGCTCCACCGGCTCCCCGGCCAGCGTGCTGATCTGCACGCGCTCCCGGGTAATCACCGCCAGTTCGCGGTCCTCCAGGAAGAGCATATGGCGCGTATGATCCAGAATGGCAGGCATATCCGAGGCGACAAAATGCTCGCCCGCGCCCAGCCCGATCACCACCCCGCCTGCGTTGCCCAGCCGCGCCGCCACCAACCGCTCCGGCTCGCGCAGGCTGAAGGCGACCACCGCGTTGCCGCCGCGCAGTTCGCCCAGCGCGCTGCGTACCGCCTGCTCCAGCGAGCCATGCTCACGATAGTAGTTACCCACCAGATGCGCGATAATCTCGGTATCCGTCTGGGAGTGCAGGGTATGCCCCTGTTCCAGCAGGCGGCCTTTCAGCTCCAGGTAGTTTTCGACAATGCCGTTCTGAATGACCACAATCTCGCCGCTCTGATCGCGGTGGGGATGGGCGTTGTTCTCGGTGACACCGCCGTGGGTGGCCCAGCGCGTATGTCCGATGCCGACACTGCCGACGACCGGCTGCTCGCGCAGGTGTGTCACCAGGTTGATCAGTTTGCCGACGCTGCGCCGCAGTTGTAGCCCGGCGGTCGGCTCATACACGGCGACCCCGGCCGAGTCATAGCCGCGATACTCCAGCCGCTGCAATCCCCCAACGACGATATCCCCCGCGTTGCGCGGGCCGATGTAGCCAACAATGCCACACATACATCCCCTCCTTGTAGCTTAATCTTTCATCGCATTGTTCACAATTGATGATATAAACCTTCAAAATAACCCGAATATGCCATCCTGGAATCCCGGCTTGAGCCGGTGGATGCCTGCCGGGGCCGCAGCCTACTGCCGGGAACGCCTGATCCGGCTGAAGCCGGGACTCCCGATCAGCTCCAGCGTCCCTACAACCATGCTCCACCTGAACGACAGGCCGTCGGGTGCATTGTATGCACCATTCCGAAGGGAACGCCTGATCCGGCTGAAGCCGGGACTCCCGATCAGTGATGTCCGGTCAGACCGCCGTCGGGTGCATTGTATGCACCTGGAATGGTGCATCACCGGGCACGCGATAGCATGGCGTGCCCGGTGCAGACCGCACCATGCACAACCGGGGACAGCCACACCCAGCCTGCGGAACAGACCGTCGCTGCGTCCATCATGAAGCTCATTCGTTAAAAGGGGAACATCAAAGTGGTTTGAACAACTGCGCTCTTTTTGTCCTGGCCCGTCACCGGGAGGCGTTCAAAAGCGCTTAACAGGCGGTGTTCACGCCTGGGAGGCATCCGCTGATCTCTCGATTTTCCGGCGCGAAGCGAATAACGCACCGTTAGTCCTACCTTGCGGTAAGAAACCTCCACCTCGTCAACTGCGGCGCGGGTATGCGCGGCAGCCCATGCGCTTGCGGCTGTTGTATTGCGGGTGTTGCACCTCCTGGCCGCTTTCCCCTGGCGCGACCCTCATTTGCACATCCATGGGTATGTAACCGAGTATACCACACCTGCGCAAGCGCCCGACAGCGGAGATTGCGGGAGATCTGGTGGATACCGGAGCGGAGATATCTTTTTCTAATACTGGTTTGTTATCATCGCCACCGAGGACACCGAGGACACCGAGATGATAAACGGGAACGTGCCGCCGCTGCGCCCGTTGCCCCCGTTCTGGCCGATTGCTGGTTTGCCGGCAAATTGGTAGGGACGCGCTTCTGCGCGTCCGCCACTCACCCCGCCGGCACGTTTGGGAATATCCCCGTCGGGGTGGATTGTGGGGCAGGGGCACGCTGCGGTACATCCGTCGGCACATCCCGCCGGCACGCTTTATGCCATTACCTCGTGGGAAATAACAGGAGTAGCCCATGACTAACGGCCCGGTTCCATTCGCCCAGGAAGGGCAGCGCGGCCTTGCCGCCGACGCGCTGCCCGCGTATAATACCATGCTTGCGGCGCAACATCGCGCCCACGCGCCCGAACTACGCCACATTATCAGCCGGTTGCCCTTGCAGCCCGGCAATCAAGTGCTGGATCTCGCTTGCGGCAGCGGCACCTATGCCTTCTGGCTGGCAGAGCAGGTCGGCGCAGGCGGCATGGTGGTGGGGATCGATATCCTGCCCGCCTATATCGAGCAGGCCCGGCAGCGCGCCACCGCGCGGTCGCTTGCCAATGTGCAGTTTCAGGTCGGTACGGTTGCGTGCCTGCCCTTCGAGGACAATACCTTTGACCTGGCCTGGTGCGCCTACAGCCTCTACAGCCTGCCGGACCTGATCGGCACGCTGCATGAACTGCAGCGCGTGGTCCGGCCCGGCGGCACCGTCGCCATCCTGGAGAGCGACATGCTGCACCAGGTGATTATGCCCTGGCCGGGCGCGCTGGAACTGGCGGTACGTCAGGCACAGATCCGCGCCCTGGAAGACTCGTCGCAGCAACTGGGGAAATTCTTTATCGGGCGGCAGTTCTGCTCCGCATTTGACATGGCCGGTCTGGCCGATTGCCGGGTCACGCCGCATACGATTGTCCGGCATGCACCGCTCACGTCCGATGAGCGCACCTACCTGACGGCCTACCTTCAGGATCTGAATGCACGGGCGCGGCCCTACCTGGACGCGGCGGCGCGCGAGGCGTTCGATATGCTGTTCAACCCGGAGTCGGCCCTCTTCCTGCCGGATCGCCCTGACTTTTATATCATTTATATTGACATGCTGGCCGTAGGTCGTAAGCTGTAACTTGTAGTCCGTAGTCCGTAGTCCGTAGTCCGTAGGTCGTAAGCTGTAACCTGGAACCTGGAAGAAGAAATACGTTTGCTTGTCGGCTGCAATTAGCTCTATCTGTTCTTTGTTCTTTGTTCTTTGTTCTTTGTTCTTTGTTCTTTGTTCTTTGTTCTTCATAAAGGATAAAAAATGCTGCTGAATGCTGTTTGTGAAATCACGTTTAAGGGCGATGCGCCAACACCGCTGATCCTGATGCTGCGGCCCCGTAGCGGCGCGGCGCAGTGGGTGGCGCACGAGGAGTACCGGCTGAACCCGGCGACGCGGGTCACGGAGTATACCGACAGTTTTGGGAATTTGTGCCAGCGGCTGGTTGCGCCGGCCGGTCGCTTTGTCATTTACACCAGCGCGCAGGTCCGCACCACGGCCACAGTTGATGTACATCCCGGCGCGCCGTTTACCCCGGCCCAGGAACTGCCGGAGCAGACGCTGCCCTTCCTACTGCCCAGCCGCTACTGCCAGTCGGACCAACTTGGCGAACAGGCGCACACGATTGTTGCCGATGCCCAGCCCGGCTATGATCAGGTTGCGGCAATCAGTGACTGGATCCACTGGGAGATCACCTACCAGTATGGCACCAGTAGTGCATCAACCTCCGCAGTAGAGACGTTCGCGCAGCGCGTGGGGGTATGTCGTGACTTTGCGCACCTGGGGATGGCATTCTGCCGCAGTTTGAACATCCCGGCGCGGATGGTGGTAGGCTACCTGCACCGGCTCGATCCGATGGACCAGCATGCCTGGTTTGAGGCATTTGTCGGTGGGCGCTGGTACACGTTTGATCCCACCCAGGCGGAACCCCGTGGCGGACGGATTGCCATCGCCTATGGGCGGGATGCGGCCGATGTGGCCCTGGCAACCCAGTTTGGGCCGGCCCGCCTCACCGCGCTGGAGGTGCAGGTTGAGGAGGTATCGGGGTAGTGTGGTAAACAAATCGCCTACATATTCCGATCGGTCTGTTCGATCCGTTTGAGCAGTGCGATCAGGCTCTCGATTTCGAACGGCTTCTCCAGCCAGGAGATTCCCTTGGCCGCCAGCGCGGCGCTGACCTCCTGCACGCGCTGGGTAGCCGGCGCGCAGAAAATAAATGGAATATCGCGGGTTCGTGGATCAAGATAGAGCATATCGATCAGGGCAAACCCGCGCGGTTCATTGTTAAAGGTGACATCGCAGACAATAATATCCGGGTTGCTCTCCAGAATCTGGTCAAACCCATCCTGATGTTGCGGGATCGTGATAAGCTCATAATTTTCAGCGCTTAAGAAATCGACAATAAGCTGCAAATACTCCGGACTATCATTGATCAGTGTGATCCGTGTTCGTATTGACATAACATACCTTTTCCGGCTATGATGAAGCCTCTGTCCTGGTCATCTTTCAGTTCATTCATGTATGTATGTATGTAATCACCGAAATGTTGTATACGTTCTACCGCTCGTTTTCTCTATCTCACACAATCTATGCAGAGCTTTGTTGCCAATAATCCCCAGAAAGGAGTTGTGAAACCTGAGGTTGTATCAGCGAGAGCAGGTGCCGTCACTGTTCCAGGGTTACTCGGGTGATGCCTGCGGCTCGTCCGCTGCCGAGGATAAACCTTGCTGCGGCGGAAGCATCTCTGCGAGCAGCGCCAGTATGCGCTCAATCGCAAACGGCTTTTCTATCCAGCAAATATTCCGGGCGGCCAGCGATGCCTGCATCTCTTTGACACGCCGCGTCGCCGCCGTGCAGACGATCAACGGGATCTTGCGCGTGTCGGGGGTCAGATAGAGCATGTCAATCAGCCCAAAGCCGTGTGGTTCATTATCAAAGACAATATCGCAGATGATGAGATCAGGTTGACTCTGCTTAATCTGATGAAATGCCCCCTGATGCTTCGGAATAGTTGTTACCTCATACCCCTCTTCAGTTAAGAAATCAGCCATCATCTCCAGAAACTCGGGATAGTCATTGATAACCGTCACACGTCGCTTGCCCGTCATGCACACAACCTCAACAGTCTCTACAAATGAGAATACATATTCTCTATCACTACAGCGGACTGTTATTATACACGCATACTGCATTACCGGCTATCGTAGATTTGACGGCGGGATCTGCATCTGCTCGCGGTACTTGGCAACGGTACGGCGGGCAATCGAGTAACCCTGTTCTCCCAGGAGCCGCGCCAGTTCCGCGTCACTCAACGGCTCACGCTCATTCTCGATCAACTCGCGCAGAACATCCTGCACGCCACGCGCGGCTATAAAGAACTCGCTCAGGGGCAGCAGCTTCAAATCGGGCAGGAGCGCCGCCTTCTCCGAGGTTGCCCGGCTGACGGTCGACTCGTGCAACCCCAACTCGGCAGCAATCTCGGTGCGGGTCATTGGGGCCAGATGGCGTACGCCATAGTGCAGAAACTCCTCCTGCCGCGCCACAATTGCCTCGCCGATGCGCTGCAGAGTCGACTCACGCTGCCGCAGATTCGCCAGGAATGTGCGGGCACGGGCCACAAACTCCTGCACATGCTCGCGTTCACCCTCTTCCAGCGAGGCCGCCTGGCGCGCCAGTTGTTGATAGAGCGGGTTGAGCCGCAGCATCCGGCGGGGGGAGTTGAGCACTTCCACAACAAATTTTCCATCTACCTCGGTAATTGAGAGGTCGGGCCGCCGGTAGCGCACCCGGTTCGGCTCCGAGGCGCTGGCGAGCGCCGCCTGCGCCGGGTAGGGCCAGAGGTTATGCTGAATAAACTCGCGTACCGCCCGGACACCATCCGTAGTGATCTGAAGCTGGCGAGCAATGCGGGTGTAGCGATGCGCGCCCAGATCTTCCATGTACTCGTTGACAATGGTATAGGCATGGGGACAGGTGGTCCCCTGCGCTTCCAGAGCCAGCAGTTGCGCCAGCATGCACTCGCGTGTATCGCGGGTGGCAATGCCGATGGGCCCCAGTTCGCGCAGGCGTTGCAGCACGGCATTGAACCGCTCCAGGCTGACGCCAATTGTCCCGGCGATATCCTCCGGCTCATCGGGCAGGAAGCCCTGTTCATTCAGGCTGCCAATCAGCGCCTGGGCAATCGGATGCTCGCTCTCGGGGAGGGAGGCATACAGATCCTCGAGCAGACCCTCGGACAGGCTGCGCGGCGCGGCCACAAACAGCAGCGCATCAACCTCATCCTCGGCGCGGCCGGCGGTCCCTTCGCGCGGCGGATAGTCATAGTTGTCATCAAACTGGAAATCGTGGTCAAAGGAATCTTGCTCTTGCTCGCCGGGCATCTCCTCAATTTCGATCTCCTCCAGCGCCGGATTCTCGGTCAACTCCTGCTCCACCATCTGATGAAGCGCCATGGTCGGCAGCGTCAGCAAATGGGCCAGATTCAGAAGCGCGGGAGTCACCCGCATGTCCATATCCTGGGACATCCCGGCAGACATTGACATGTCAAGCATAGTTGTGTCCTCAATCAAGTTCTTTTTCAGAAATACCAAGCATCTGTGCGGCGGCGGTGCGGTCGCCCTCCTTCTGCTGCAATGCCAGGCTCACCAGTTGCGAGCGCACGCGGTGCAGCATTGTGTCAAGCCCTTCCCCCCGCTTGAGCAGACCGGCCAGGGCGGACAGCAACAGATAGTCCTGATCCTCGTGCTGGATCTCATCGCCGGGCATAAGCAACTGCTCCGGTTCGATCAGTTGCCCCTGCGCCAGGACTATCGCGCGCTCAATCGCATTTTCCAGTTGGCGTACATTTCCGGGCCACTCGTAGGTGTGCAGCCACTCCAGCGTTTCATGGGTCAGGCGCGGTGGCGAACCGTCGGAGCGTTTCGGCTGGCGCGACAGAAAATACTCGACCAGCAGGGGAATATCGTCTTTACGCTCGCGCAACGGTGGCATATGAATATTGATAACATTCAGGCGATAGTAGAGATCCTCGCGGAAGTGACCATCAACCACATCCTGCTGCAGATCGCGGTTGGTCGCGGCGATGACCCGCGCCGTCGATTTGATCGTCACATTGCCGCCGACCCGCTCGAACGAGCGCTCCTGCAGGACGCGCAGCAGCTTCTTCTGGGTAGCCGGGCTCATCTCGCCCACCTCGTCCAGAAAGATCGTCCCTTTGGCGGCCTGCTCAAAGCGACCCTTGCGCTGCGCCATTGCGCCGGTAAACGCGCCCTTCTCGTGGCCGAACAACTCGCTCTCGAGCAGCGTCTCCGGCAGCGCGGCACAGTTCACCGTGACAAACGGCTTATCGCGGCGGTTCGAGGTCTGATGGATCGCCTGGGCCACCCGCTCCTTCCCGGTGCCCGACTCGCCGGTGATCAAGACGGTGACATCACTGTTGGCAACCCGCCCGATCAGCTTGTAGACCTCCTGCATCGGCCCGCTCCGCCCGATCAGGACATCGCGGGGATCTTTATCTTTGCTCTGGCGTTTGGTATCAACGGTGTGAGCCTGCTGCGTGCGTCGCCGGTACTCCAGCGCGCGCTCCACCATTGTCAGCATCGTCTCGGGATCGAACGGCTTGGCGATATAGTCATACGCGCCATGCTGCATCGCCTCGATTGTAATCGTCGAGGACTCCTGCGCCGTCACGATAATCACCGGCAGATCATTGCCCTGTTCCCGCAGTTGCTTCAGCAACGTCAGCCCATCGGGATCAGGCATACGTACATCCAGGATCGCCAGGTCGATACTGTTTGCTTCCAGCACCTCCAGCGCTTCCGCCCCAGAGTTCGCCAGGCGCACCTGGGCTCCACTCGGCTCAAGCAGATCCTGGAATAACTCACGAATATCAGGCTCGTCGTCGGCGACGAGAATAGTGCTTCCTGTTAACACTGCTTCTACCTCTACATCTTCTGATAAAACCTGGCGGCTATGGATATGATCTGGTAGCGCGCGGCTTCAAACGACTTCCACCCCGTGTCCGACTCCAGTCCGGCGTTGCGGCAAAGTCTGGCGGGCATGCATTTCATTCACAAAATCATATGGCGCATCTTATTATACCAGTATTCGCAAGCGCATGCTTGATGAGAATGTAACATGTGGGCAGTGGGCAGTGGGCAGTGGGCAGTGGGCAGTGGGCAGAAGTCAATCGATTACGGCCTTGTGTCGGCCAGCGCGGTGTAAAGCTGCGTCCAGGCGCGCTGTTCTGCCGGGCAGTCGGGATGCGCTGCCACCCAGAGCGCAACAATCGGCTCAACCACCTGGCATGCTGCGCGTAGAGTCGCGCGCTGCTGCGACAATGCGGTACAATGAGCAGCCAGAGCATGGACTGCTTCGGCATTAGAGAGCAGGCCACGCTGCCACAACCGGACAATATATTCTTGCGTGGACTGAGCCGATGCGTCGGGCATAGATAACCTCTTGTTTCTAAAACTTAGTGTGTAGGATTTTTGTATGCCTGGAGTCTTTATCTTGTTAAGAGGAGTATATATACTTCTCTTGATATTGTCAAGTCTTGTTCCACAAGCGCGGACTACTCATACTCATACTCATAGTGACAGTGAGGTAGAATGCTGATGCCAACCAGATTGCGTGTGCGCGAACTGGCCGAGGCGCGGGGCATGAATATCACCGATCTGTCACGGGCAGCCCGGATATCCTATGTCACGGCCTCGGAATACTGGCATGACCGGCCCAACCAGTTCAACCGTCAGGTGCTGGAGAAGATCGCCCGAGCGCTGGGTGTGCGCGTCGGGGATCTCTTCAACGGCGACCCGACGTAACCATAGGCCTTACGCGGTGAGCTACTGCCACTGCTCAAGCAACGGAGTATAATCTGGGTATCGTGACATTGGCGCGCAGACTGTGACCGGGGCCGTTAACCGTTGACCGCGCAACGTGGACGAATGGAGCAACTATGAGTGACGAACAGAACGCTGACGAGCAGAGCGACTACGATAGTCCCTGGAAAGAGGCCATCGAAGTCTACTTCGCCGACGGTATCGCCTTCTTCCTGCCGGAAGCCTACGCCGAGATCGACTGGTCGCGCGGCTATGTCTTTCTGGACAAAGAGCTGCAACGGGTGGTACCGGATGCTGCCATGGGGCGGCGGTTGGTCGATAAGCTGGTGCAGGTCTGGCTACGGGACGGCCGCGAGTCCTGGGTGTTGATCCATATTGAAGTTCAGGGTGATCCCGAAATTGTCTTCGCCGAGCGGATGTATCTTTACAACTCGCGGCTGTACCACTACTCCGGGCGGGAGGTCAACAGCCTGGCGATCCTGACGGACACCCGCACCCGCTGGCGGCCCCGGCAGTTTCGCTATGGGCGCTGGGGCACCGAGCTGCGCTTCAGCTTCCCCATTGTGAAACTGGCCGACTACCGCGAGCGCTGGGCCGAACTGGAGGCCAGCACCAATCCCTTTGCCACCGTCGTTATGGCACATCTGAAAGCCCAGGACACCCAGAAAAACCCTCAGGAGCGTGGGCACTGGAAGTGGCTCCTGACCCGACGCCTGTACGAGCAGGGCTATCGCCGGGAGGATATCATCCAGCTTTATCGGTTTATCGACTGGTTGATGCAGTTACCATCAGCCATTGAGGATGAATACTGGCAGCAAGTCGTGAAGTATGAAGAGGAGCAGCGAATGCCATACGTCACTACGGCAGAACGGCGCGGGATCGAGCAAGGGCGCGCCGAGGGGCGCGCCGAGGGGCGCGCCGAGGGGCGCGCCGAGGGGCGCGCCGAGGGGCGCGCCGAGGGGCGCGCCGAGGGGCAGTGTGAGGAACTAGTATCGACCATTGAGTTGCTGCTCAACCTGCGGTTTGGGGCGGCCGGGTTGGCCCTGCTGCCGGAAATCAGCCAGATCACGGAGTACTCCCTGCTCCGAGCTATCCGTGACCAGATCTTGACCGTTGACCAACCGGAAGACCTGCGCCCGATCTATCAATCAGGGCAGCAGCCGGGGACAGAGTGAGATGTGAGTCAGGAGGAGCAGCGAATGCCATACGTCACTACGGCAGAACGGCGCGGGATCGAGCAAGGGCACGCCGAAGGGCAGTGTGAGGAACTAGTATCGACCATTGAGTTGCTGCTCAACCTGCGGTTTGGGGCGGCCGGGTTGGCCCTGCTGCCGGAAATCAGCCAGATCACGGAGTACTCCCTACTCCGCGCTATCCGTGACCAGATCTTGACCGTTGATCAACCGGAAGACCTGCGCCCGATCTATCAACAACTTTGTCTGACGCGGAGGCAACAGCAGTGAAGATTACGCGACTCTACACCGGCGCGGATGGCGAATCCCTCTTTGAAGATATCGACATCCCGCTGACGGACCAGGGGCAGATTGGTCGGCTCTCCACGTTGATCCCGGCGATGGGGGTGATCCTGCGGGAGACCGACGCGGATTATGACTACGATTGGCATAACGCGCCCCGGCGACAGTTTATTGTCATGCTGGAGGGCACGGTAGAGATTGAGGTTGGCGCCGGCACGACGCGCCGGTTTGGGCCGGGCGACATCCTCCTGGCCGAGGATACCACCGGACGCGGACACCGCAGCCGCACGGTCAATCAACAGGTGCGCCGCTCGATCTTTATCCCGCTGGATTGATGACAGGAGTTACGCGGTGGACCTTCAAACCGAACGTTTCATCCGATGAAAGCTTGATTCGCCTGCGGCAGCATGGTACTTGATCCATCTTTCCACCCTACCGGAGGCGATATCCCCCGCCAAATACGGGATCGTCTGATATGTTAACATTGGCCGTTTCGTGGTTTTCGCTCATTTCGTGGTGTTCGTGGTCCAAATCCCCACCGCGTAAGTCCTGTTAATGACACGAGTTACGCGGTTCCCCGCGAACGGAGCTTTGCGCCTCCGGCAGGGCGGAAGATTCTATGCTTGTTCACAACATTTTTCACTTTGTGAAAAATGTTGTGAACAAGAACCATGAAGTACCATGCTGCCGCAGGCGAAGACTGCCGTTGTGGGAGTACGTGTCCGATTTTTATGCCCACCGCGTAAGTTCTGTTAATGAAATATAGCAACCCTATATTTGTCGTAGTGCCCCCTTCAGGCGGTTGGAGCGAATCTCTCAGAACCAGTTCACAACCGATTTGGGATTGCTATATCGCCTCTGTGAGCCCAGAACCTGGGTACGTGTTGCGTGCGCCGGCGGGTACCCTTCTGGTAATGCGTCCATGATATCCTGTTCTGTACAATTATGTTGAGCGGCGGATGCCCGGCCCCAGTACATATCCTCTGCTCAACGGCAACACCCGGCCGGCGGAGTGACACTCCGCGCCCGGTCGTTGTGTGCTACAACAAAGGAGCAACCAGGATGGAGTACAAACTTGCAGATTTAGTAGACGTGCCCAAACTTCAGGAGCTTAGGGTTCATAAAAGAATAACTTCACCATCCTTAATGTTCTAAAGTATCGGGAGATCGTGGATGGATCGTATAGTTCCACTGAGGACAGACGTCGTGAAATTGAATAGTGAGCGCTGCCATCGCCGCATTCG